>Ga0164296_1000150_pt1 | contig 88321 bp, 70 predicted proteins | sample GEODES057metaG_FD_113533 | JGI IMG/M metagenome (GOLD analysis project Ga0164296, IMG submission 113533) | Dystrophic lake water microbial communities from Trout Bog Lake, Wisconsin, USA - GEODES057 metaG | ecosystem: Environmental > Aquatic > Freshwater > Lake | place: USA: Trout Bog Lake...
CGTCGTATCTCGTTCCATTGCTCCATATTCGTGAACATCCTCCTGGTTAAACCAGAGATGCTGCACTTTTAAACCACCACGCCACCCGGCGAACCCGCCGCACTTTTTAACCGCGTTTTATACGACCCGACACACGCATAAGATGCCAGGCATTATGTAGGATACCCGGCAGCATCTCACTGGTTCTCAGCGGTTTGTCACAGAATCTTGGCCCGCCCCTCAGCGCGTGATCGGACCACGGAGAACGATTCATCGTTCGCAGCCTTGCAGGACGATGGGCATTCGTGCTTGATGTTCCAGCGCTTTGGAGATTCTTCTCGGGGCTGCTTGCCTGAACACTCCAACACAACACCAAAACGAACGAACCATGCGCTGCAGCGGACGAGAGGTCGTTCGCCCAACTCCACACGTCCCTTCTCATGCAACAGAAGCCCCTCCTCGTCGGCCCATGGCGGGGCACCTACTCCTACGATGATCCTGAGTTGCGCCAACAGGCACCCGTCGGCGTTGGCTTTGAACTGCATCTGACGCAGACACGCTGGCAGCGCTTTTGGGGACGCTTCACCGGTCATGTCATGGACGACCTGCGTTTGGGTGTTCCGGGCGCGGGCAGTATTCGGGGACGTTGTTCCGGCCGCAGAGTGAACTTCACCAAGTTGCTTCCTGAATGTTATGTGACGGATGTGGACGGCCTCATTTCCCTTCGGGAGTTCCTCGCCGCCCGTGGCTACACTCTTCAGCGCCACGTGGAGCACCCTCCCATTTATTATGACGGTACCGTGGCCGAAGATGGGACGATCGCCGGGAGTTGGCGGATAAAGGCTTCGACACTTCAATTAGACTCTCATGGCTCCAAGCTTCCATGTCCTGGCACCACCGGAACATTCCAGATGAGGAGAGCATGAAGTTTCACACGATTGCGGCACGATTAGACCTCTGAATATGGAATACACCGAATTCGAGTCCTTCATCGAGCAGGCGACCAAATACCTCAAGTCAGCCAACGACAAGAACAAGCGCTTGTTTGGTATCGGTGATTACGCCCGCTATGAATATGACCTGTATCGAAATGAGATTTGGTGGAGCGACCTTGATGAACCGAAGGTTCGGGCTAAGGTCACGATTGTCGGATCGATTTCTACGAAGTCCGGCACTTGGTTATGGTCCTGGGCGAATCCACATTTCAAGGATGTGGAGATTGGACCGATTCGTGCCGTCCGGGACTTCGGAGAGAAAGAAGACATAACCAAGCTTATTGAGGAGAAGTGGTCGGCAGAGGAAATCGATGGTTGGGAGATGACCTCGGTTTCAGCAAGGCTGCTGGAAGCGCAGGGCGCGTATAGGTCGCCAAGTGCCAGTGGAGATTTGTTTTTGCTCTACGATAGGCTCGAGTTTATACCGGACGAAGAGAAGCAAGACTATTGCCCTCTCAAACGACCGGCAGGACAAGGTGCTGATAGCAGCTCCCACCCGCAATGAAGAAGCAGGGTCCCAGCCATTCACCCTCGCCAGCCAGTTCTTCCTCACTTCATCCACTTTCCGAACTCTCTTCAATCTCTGCCACCTCTGCTACTCTGCGGCAAACCGAACGTTCCCAATCCCCGCCCCCCCCGAAATGAGCTCCGCGAACCGCTGGGCAACCACCGCAAACAACGGCCAACCATCGCCAACAACCGCAAACTTCCCCCCTCAGGGCCTCACCAACACACACCGGCCACCCAGTTGGCGCGGACGGGGTCAATGATGTTGCCATCGGCATCCAGATCGCGGCCGATCATCGAGATAAGATGCCGAGATAAGATGCCGGGCATTTTATACGCTGGCCTCACTCAAATCACACGTCGTCAATAACTTGCACCTGCTTGGATCCACTACGTCTGGCGCGTGATCGGCGAGGACCGGCCGCAGCCACTGCACTCCCGAGCCAACCAGCCTCTCACTCTCACCCACCCCCCAATCCCATCCTCTCCCCATCCTCTTCTCTTTCTCCCCACGGCCGCTCCGTCGCCTTGACGCTCGCGCGCGCACCCTCCCGGGCCTTCTTCTGGCGAAACCTACCGTGGCCTTCGCAGGACACGGAGACTCCTTCTTGGAGGACGCGGCGGCTGCGCTTGGCGCTAGGGCTGCACACGCTTTTCGCGGCACCGATCCAACCGCGAGGCGCGGCTTCGAGGTCGTCCCACGGCGCAGCTCAGTCTTGCGGGCCTTTCAGCCACTCAATGAAAACACCAGTCTGCGCTGACAGGTCCAGGTACTCCTTGCTCAGACACTGCCACAGGGCTTTGCGCTCTTGGCGGGACAACCGGTTGTCCGGCGGCATCAGACCGCTTTCAATCATGGTTTGCACCATGCCTTGGCGCGACTCAAACGAGTCCACCTCCTGCGCCGTCCGGGTCGCCTGCAGGTAGTTGATGGGTGCGAAGTCATTGTGGCAGGAACTGCAATTCATCGCTTGGCGGATTCTGCCATAGGAGGCGGCATCAATGCCCGTCCCGGCCGCTGCGGCGGCGATGAAGGCGTCTGAACGCGGGCGGTTCTGCGGCCCCAGGCTGGGTCCGTAGGCTGCCGCCTGCTGCCGGCCGAAGTCAGGCGGGCCATACGCTTTGATCATCTCATTGATGGCTCCCAGGCGGCTGGGCGCATCCGCCGGCTTCTCGATCAATGCCCCGGAGGGCGCGAAGGCATATTCGACCTTGGGGTGGATGGGGATCACCGCCGCTTTGTGGCAGTCGTAGCAATTCTCGCTCGAGTGCGGCGAATCCGCTGGCAGGCGCACCACGGCGGTCGGCGTGATTTTTCCCGTCGCCGCATCCTTCAAACGCATGAAATCCAGGCCGTAGGTGGCGACCTTGCCGGGGGCCTTGGCCGGGCGATGCGTGGCGATGACCGAGACGCTGAGGATTTCGGTGGCTGGATCCATTTCCGGCGTCGCAATGGCAAAGAGCACCCATTGGTCGAGGGTGCCGCCATCGGGTGCAGGCACGTTCGGGATGAGCACCAGCATCCGCCCATAGGTGGTCGAGTCCACGGACAGGATGAATTGCGAGCGAAAGGGCACCACCTTCCAGTGCTTCTCCTCGGGCAGTCGGGCATTCGCCGCCTCGATCTGGTCCACCGCGTCCTTGTAGGTCGCAGGGGTAGACATCTTCTGCAGAAACTCGGGCGATTTCAGCAAGGGCGGCAGCTCGACGAAAGGAATGGCATAGTCATAGTAGTCGCGGTCGGAGATTTCCATTCCCAGCGCATGCGTCCGCCGGTCCTCCGCATCACGCCGGGCCATCCAGTGCTGCGCTTTGACGAAGGCCACAAACGGCCCCATGGCCTTGCCCAGATCCGTCGTGGGAGCAAAGAGGTCGGGTTTGGCGCGCAGCACGCCCTCGATCCCTGCATACGCGGCGGCCGAACGCTGCACGACCTGATCCATGCAAAGCAGCATCTCGCCTTTAGAAGGAAAGGTCGGTTGCAGGATGCGGCTGATCTCAGCATCCCGCCACTGCCGCCACTCCACCGGCAGCCAATGGATCTGCGGCAGCATCAGGGGGGCTGGAGCAGGCACATCGGGCCCGGAGCAGTTGTCCGTGCCCGGGCCGCCCCGAACTGCTGGAATAACAACTGCCGCCAGCAAGCTCACCACCGCTGCCCTGGCAGTTGAGTTCACTTGAGGCAGGCCCATCATTCAGCTTCGTAGGCTCAGCGCCCCGGCAATTCAATGGAAAACATGGCGCTCCAGAATTCTCAACTGCAAGCATCCACTCTGAACAGCCAAGTCTGGCGCGTGACGAGCAGGAAAGCAGCCCCTGCCTCGACCGGTCTCAGCCACAGCACTTCGTAGTCACTCAGTACCGGAATCTCTGCGTTCTCCGAGTCTGTACAAGGCTCTGAAGGTATTCTCTGCGGTCTTCTGTTCTCTCGCGGTGTTAGAATCAATGTCTCCTCAGCACCAAGATCCAGGCATGTGCCAGCCATTCCCCACCGCCTCCCACCCTCTTCAATCTCCGCCATCTCTGCTCCCTCAAGAACCGGGGCCACAGGCTTGGACCCCTGCTGTGATTTTCCGTCAGTTCCGCGTACTCAGTAGGTCAACGTCTCCGGCGCTCGCCTGATCGAATCCCACGCTGCCCCAAAACAAGCCCCTCACAACTTGGGCTCAGGAAGTCTTCTCTGCAGTCCTCGAAGGCCGCCATCCAGCCTCGCAGCCCGCCAGGATGAAACCGCAGTCCCAGAGCACCCTCTGCAAACGCAAACAACCTGCAAGATTGCGGAATCCGACACAACTAAGCGCCCTGGGGCACCCTCATTTTCCATGACGATTCTTGACCTCAAGCCACTCCCGCAGCCCCGCAAAAACGCCCTTACGGCAGCCATCCTTACCCGCCCCCTTACATGCCCATCAGCCGGTCAACATAACGGGCCAGCCGCAGCCTCTCACTTCGGCTGGTACTTCGGATAGCGCTGCTGCAGCTGCTGCATCATCTGCTTGGCCTTGGCCGAGTCTCCAGCCTTCTCCAGCACCTGGGCGGCCTTGTACAGAGCGTTGGGAGTCACATCAGGATCGTCGAAGAACTGGCTGGGCACCGCATACTTGGCGGCACCGTCCTTCCATTTGCCGGCAGCAGCATCCTTCTGGCCCTCAGCAGCCAGCTTGTCGCCCTGCGCAGCATAGATGTCCCCTTCGAGAATGAGCAGTTCGGCCTGGAGCTTGCCGTCCTTAACCACCTGCAGCGCGTCCTGAGCCACCTTGTCAGCGTCATCGAACAGCCCTTTGCCAAGCAGTGCCCGGCCCTTCGTCAGCAGCGCACGTGACCGCGTGGCACTATCAGGCTCGGACTTGAGGAAGTTGTCCGTAGCCTGAATGCTGGCGTCATACTGCTGGTTCTGCAACTGCGCCATGCCCAGGTAGTTCCACACGACCGGTTCGGTGTTCTCTGGCGTTTGCGGCGTGACGGCGAGTTCGAGGAAACGGGCGGCGCGTCTGAAGTCGTCACTGCTGTAGAGCTTGAGGCCGAGCCATTTCAAAATGTTCGGCGGCACCTGGCCGTCGGGTTTGGACTGCAGGTAGCTGTCAATCGTCTTGGCCAGGTTGTCAGCGTTCTGGCGGGCGTAGTCGCAGAGAATAATGAGCTGGCTGGATTTTTCGAGGTAGCCTTTGCTGTCGATCTCGATGGAGCGGCGCAGGGCAGGAATTGCTTTGTCGTAGGTCTTCAGATCAAAATTGCCCCTGCCGATGCCATAGTAAGCCTGCGCGGCGGCGCTAGTGTTGGGGAATTTTTTCAGCAGCGTTTCAAACGAGCTGACGGTCGCCTTGGGATCCTTCTGCTCCATCGCGATGAAGCCGAGCTGCAGCCAGGAGAGCTCGCAGGCGTCGGACTTGGGGAACTCCTTGGTGACGTGTTCAAAGTCAGCCTTCGCCTTGGGCAGGTCGCGGGCTTCGCGGTTGGCGAGGCCACGGCGGGCGTAGGCTTTGGGGGTGAAATCGTGCGTGGGATTCTCGGTGATGAACCGGGTGAAGGTGCCGACGGCCTCCTGGTGGTGTCCAGATTCTCCCTGCGCCCAGCCCATGTTGAAGAGCGTGCCCGGGCGCAGCTTCTCGGGCAGCTTGTCGATGCCGACATCGTTGTAGCTCAGCGCCGCCTGCTGGTAGTCGCCCTTGTTGAAGTAGAAATCCGCCCGGATCAGGCGTGCCAGCGAAAGGAACTCATGGTTCGGATGCTTGGGCGCATGACGGGCGATGAAGGCGGTGGCAAACTCACCCAGATCTTTGTCGTTGAGCAGGTAGAAACAGTACAGCTTCCAGTATCCCGCATCAAAAGCCTCTTCGGTGTCGGGATGATACTGCTCGATGAGCAGGTAAACCTCAACGGCACGGGCATAGCTCTTCCGCATGCGGTAGGAGTGGCCGACCAGCAGCAGCATCTTGGCGCGGGACGCTCCCGGCGGCAGAATCTCGGAGTTCTTGTTGTAGTAGTCGATGACGCCGTCGTAGTCACCCTTGGCATAGAGCGACTGAATGATGCCCACCAGGGAGATGGCGCGGTTTTGCTCGGTGGTTTCCGGCATGCGCAGCGCCTTTTCAAACATCACGATGGATTCTTCCGGCTTCTTGAGTTCCGCATACAGCACCGCCGCACGAATGCTGGCCTCGGCGATGATGGCGCGGTCGGCGCTGGTTTTGACGAGTTCATCGAAAATGGGCAACGCCTCGACCTTTTTGTCCTGACCCAGGTAGATGCTGCCGAGCGTGAGCAGGGCCGTTTCGCGGAAAGGATTGTCTGTTTTCACTGCGATGACGCTGTTCAAAGCGGCGGCCTGCTTGTCCTTGTCAGCGGTCATTCCATAGGCGCGGCTTTTGTGGTAGGCCGCAGCCAGCCGGACCGGGACACTCTTGGTTTTGGCCTCGCAAAAGGTGAAGTATTTGGCCGAATCGGTAAACTTGGAGTCATTGAACGTCATTGCACCCAGGCGATACGCAGCGGATGGAGCACCGTCGCTCGCTGGGTAGCGGTTCACGACTTCCTCATAATAACCTGCCGCCTGCTTCAGCTGGTTTTGCTTCATGTAGCACTCGCCCACGCGGAAGAGCGCATCCGGCACCTGCCTGCCGCTCGGGTACTGCTGCAGATACTTCGCATACGACTGGACGGCCATGGCCCACTCCTGGCGATCATAGGCCAGGGTGGCAAAGTCGAACATGTCATCGTCCGGCCCCTTGGTCTTGGGAGGCGGTGGTCGGGACTGGGGATCATCCAGCACCGGCTGCGCCTTGGGCGGCGGGCGCACGGGAATGGCCTTCGGCACGGGAGCGTCCTCAACCGGCAGTGCCCGCGGAGGAGGCTGCTGAGCCATGGATGAAAACGCCACCAGACAGAGAAAAACTGGCAGCAGACGGGGCGCATGACTGCGCGGCAGGGTGGAAAACTTCGCGGCGGTCATCTCACTTGGGCGTGGCGGCAGGTTGGTCGGCGTCAGGTTTGCGCGTGGCAAAGGCGATGTTCCAGATGCCAGCCTTCTGGCAGGTGTCCAGCACGCGGATGACGTGCTGATAATTGACAACTTCGTCACCCCGCAGGATCACGGCCTGATCCTTGTAGAGCGCGACGATGTTCTTCAGCTTTACAAGCAGCTCGTCGGTGTTGTATTTCTGGCCGTTCACCAGAATCTCGCCGTCTTTTTTGATGTTGATGATGATCTCGCCGACGTTGCGGGACTCCTTCTCCTTGCCCTCGTCGGCGGCAGGCACGCTGACATCCATGACCTGCTCCTCCTTGGCATACTGAAAGGTCACGGCAAAGAAAATGACGAGCAGGAACAACACGTCCACCAGCGGCGCGAGCTGCATGGGCGAGGGTTCGATGGAGTGCTGTTTGCGGAAGTTCATCGCGGATGGGAATCTTCCGGTTTACTGTCCGGCGACGGCGCGTGCGGCACGCTTGTACTGCACCGCGAGGAGTGCCATCAGGTGGGTCGTCGCGGCTTCCATTTCGGAGATCAGGCGGTTCACCTTGCCGCGGAAGATGGCGTAGAACATCAGCGAAGGAATGCCGATGACGAGGCCCGAGGCCGTGCAGAGCAGCGCTTCGGACACCCCCTGGGCGAGGCCGAGCTGGTTCGAGCCGCCGACCCCCTTGCCGGAGATTTCATGGAAGGTCGTGATCATGCCCAGTGTCGTTCCGAGCAGACCAAGCATAGGAGCAATGGCTCCGACGTCTCCCAGATAAGCGATGCGGGCCAGCAGCAGGCTGGACTGGCGGTTGCCTTCAGCTTCGGTGACTTCTTTGACCTCTTCAAAGCTCGCGGTCGGATTGCGCGTGGCGAAATCAAGCGTCTTCGAGGTGATGCGGGCGATGCACTCATTGCGGCGGTTGCACACCGCCAGCAGCCCCAGATAGTCCTGTTTGCGGATCAAGGCGTCTGCCGAATTCATGAAGGCATCGCTGACCACGGTACCCTGCCGGACCGTGAAGCCGAACAGCACGATCATGAAAAACGCAATCATCGACAGAATGATCAGCGGGTAGGCCATGACGCCGGTGCGCTTGACGAAACCTTGGAAGGTCAGCACATCGCCATAAGGATTGTCATCGGCGGCAGCGGCCTTGGTCACAGTGGCAGCAGAAGCGGCAGGCGCAGGCTGCTGGGCCTGGGCGTTGAGGTTCATCGTGAAGATGAGTGCCACCAGCACGGCCAGGGCGAGAAGGAAGTTTCGATGCATGAGGTGGCGACTGTAAACGTGTGCGCCAGCCTTGCAAGGGGCCGGTGGCTGGCTTTCCCGGCCCGGTCAGGCCAGCAATTCCCGCACCACTTTGCACTCGTTCACGCCCGTGAGGCGGAAATCGAGCCCGGCGTATTTGTATGTGAACTTTTCGTGATCGAAGCCCAGAATGTGCAGGATCGTGGCATGCAGATCATGCACATGCACCGGGTTTTCCTGTGCGGCGAAGCCAAATTCATCGGTGGAGCCATGCGTGTAACCGCCCCGCACCCCGCCGCCCGCCAGCCACATGGTGAAGCCGTAGTGGTTGTGGTCTCGGCCGTGCTGCTTGCCCGCATTGGAGCCGGGAACTGGCAGTTCCACCGCCGGAGTTCGGCCAAATTCGCCGCCCCACATCATGAGGGTGTCATCCCAGAGCCCGCGCTGCTTCAGGTCGCTCATGAACGCGGCCATCGCCCCGTCCGTTTGCTGGCCGAGTTTCCGATGTTCGAGGATTTCGTCGTGATTGTCCCATGGCTGGCCCGCTCCGGTCCAGAGCTGGATGAAACGAACACCGCGCTCCAGCAAGCGCCGGGCGATCAGGCACTGGCGGCCAAAAGCGTGGTCGCCATACATCTTTCGTATCGACTCCGGCTCCTTCATGATGTCAAAGGCGTCCGTGGCCTCCATCTGCATGCGGTAGGCCAGCTCGTAGCTTTGCACGCGGGCTTCGAGCTGCTGATCGCGGTCCTGCTGCACCAGATTGCGTTGGTTCAATTCCTGCAGCAGGTCGAGCTGGCGGCGCTGTTGTTTCAGATCGAGCGAGCCGTTCTTGATGAACTCCACGAGTTTTTCGACCCGGGTGTCCTCCGTGTTGATGTAGGCCCCTTGGTAGGCGCTCGGCAGGAAGGCTGACTGCCAGTTCTTCGTGCGCCGAGTTGGCATGCCGCCGGGGCACATCGCGATGTAGCCGGGCAGATTGTGGTTTTCACTGCCCAGGCCGTAGGTCACCCACGATCCCATCGTCGGGCGGTTCAGGCGGCCTTCGCCGCTGTTCATCAGGCCGAGAGACGGCTCATGGTTCGGCACATCGGCGTGCATCGAGCGGATCACGCAGAGGTCATCCGCAAAAGCGCCGGTCTTCTCAAAGACCTCGCTCACTTCAAGCCCGCATTGGCCGCGTTTCGTGAATTTGAAGGGGGATTTGAAGCCCGCCCCGGTCGGGCGCTCCGTTTTGAGCACGTTCGGCAGCGCCTTGCCGTCGTATTTGTCGAGCTCCGGCTTCGGGTCAAAAGTATCGACGTGGGACGGCCCGCCGTTCATGAAGAAATGCACCACCCGTTTTGCCTTTGGCTCGAAATGCGGACGCTTCACCGCCATCGGGTCCATCGTCGCTGCTGAAGCCTGCTGATTGAACAGAGAACCAGCCGCCATCGTGCCAAAGCCCATGCCGACACGCTGCAGCAGCTCGCGGCGCGTCAAAAACGCATGCTCCAGATTGGGGGCATGATGGGAAAAGGAGGAATTCATGGGGGTATGAAAGATACGTCTCTGCCAGCAGATGCTTTCGCCTGATTCCTAGCACAGGAAAGCGCAAAAAAGGAGCAGAAGCTGCTGATTAAAAACTCTCATTTGTTCGTATCATTTGTACCCCCAATGTCTTCGTATCCACGCCATCTTGCTTTGGCCGCCTTTGTCGTCGGCTCGTTTTCTCTTTCCGCCGCCCCGGCATGGAAGGACGCCGAAGTCGTTTTGAAGGCCAAATGTTACGAGTGCCACAACCCCAAAAAGACCAAAGGGGACGTCGATTTGCAGCAGTTTGCGGCGGATCCGCAGCTCACCAAGCATTTTGAGGTGTGGTTGAAGGTCAAAGACACCATCGAAAACGGCGACATGCCGCCGCCCAAGGCGCACCAGATGAGCGATCCCGAGCACGCGGCGCTCCTCGGATGGGTGAATGGCGAACTCGACGCCCTGGCCGCCGCGCAGTCGGGCGATCCCGGCCCCGTGACCATGCGCCGTCTCACCAATGCCGAGTATGACTACACGATTCGTGATCTGACCCGGCACGACTACGGCTTCGCCAAGGAATTTCAGACCGACGGCGGCGGTGGTGAAGGCTTCAGCAATACGGGCGATGTGCTGTTCATGAGCCCGGCGGCGCTCGACAAATACTTCGGTGCCGCCCGCAAAGTGGCCGACCATGCCACGATCATGCCGGGCACGGGCATCGTGTTCAATCCGCAGCGCATCGGCCTGCGTGGATTTGAGCAGGTCAAAGCCCAGGCGCAGCAGGCCCTGTATGTCTGGTATCAGCAGAAGGCGGCGCCGCACCTGCCCAAGGATGGCGACGACATGCGTGAAGGGGACTACATGGTCGCCTGCTGGAAGCACAAGCATTTCCAGACGCCGCTTGAACAACTCGCCAAAGAAAGTGGTTTGAAGCTGCCCTTCCTGCAAAACTGGAACAATCTCGTGAACGCCACCGAGCCGAAATCACGCTTCCTCGATCTCACACGCGTGGCCTGGCGTGAGTTGCCCGTACCCGATGCCACGAAGCCCGGCCAGGTGCCGCAGGCCGTCGTTGATGGTGCCAAGACGATTCAGGCGCAGTTGCTCTCCTGGAACAATCCGAAGAAGCCGGGTAGCGGCGTGCAGCGCTACCAGCAGGACGCCGATGGCATTCGTCCCTACCAGATGAACATCGACGTCAAAGGCAAGAAGCAGGCCTTTCTTTGCATTGGCGATGACGGTGATGGCAACAAAGGAGACATCGCGCTCATCACCCGGCTCGATGTGAAAACCACCAAGGGGCCAATGCTTTATCTCGACTGGCTCAACAGGAAGCTCGATGAAGATCACAAAGCGGTCGCTGTGAATCCCCCTCCTGCCAATGCAGAAGCACTGAAGCAGCGCATCGCCGAACTTGAACGCGTGAAGAACGCCTTCGGCAAACATCCGCAGGGCCGGAAGATCGAGCCCAGTGTGCTCGCCATCGCCGCGCCGCTTGTCTTCAACCTGCCGCTGCCAGAGAACGCGACCTGGATGCATGCCGAGGCCCGGCTTGATCTGGAAAACCCCGACATCAATGACGGCACCATCCAATGGGATCTCGAGGCAGACAAACCGCGGGATGTCACCAAGATCATGCCTGGCATTCTCACCGTGTGGAAAACGCAGACCGAAGCCGCACGCCGTACCATGGGTGATTTCCAGGTGATGAGGCAGGCCTTCCCTGACATGTTTGAGCGTCGGCTTGAGGAGGTCGCCAGCAACCTCTACCGGCGCAAGCCCGGCATCACCGTCTATTACTTCAGCGACGATCAACTCGGGCAGATCCTCGGTCCAAAAGACCGTGATCAGCTCGCAGCGATGAAGAAGGATTTTGGCTACACCGCCGTACCGAATCTCAATCCTCAGCAGCAGAAGGAATTCGACGGTGCCCTGCTCGGACATCTGCGTTATTTCGCCGGTCGCGCCTGGCGCCGGCCACTTGCCACCGAAGAAATCCAGAAGCTCGACGCACTATATTTTGAGGGCCGCAAAAAGGAACTCGACCGCGAATCCGCCGCACGCGAGGTCCTCGTGCGTGTGCTTGTCTCGCCTTACTTCCTCTTCAAGGCCGAGACGCTGCCCATGGCCAACGCTGCTCCAGGTGACGTGAAGCTCAACGCCTATGAGCTTGCTTCCCGTCTCAGCTATTTCCTCTGGGCTTCACAGCCCGACTGGGAGCTGCGCAAAGCCGCAGACGACGGCAGCTTGCTGAAGCCCGAAGTCCTCGCCGCGCAGACCAAACGCATGCTGCGTGATCCGAAAGCAAACGCCCTCGCCAAGGAATTCGCCGGGCAGTGGCTCAAGTTCAACGGCTTCGATGAGAAGAGCACTGTCGATGAGAAAAAATATCCTGAGTTTACCACCGAACTTCGCAACGACATGCAGCGCGAAACCAACGAATTCTTCGCGCATCTGGTGCGCGACGATCGCAGTGTCAGCGACATCATGGGTGGCGACTATTCCTTCCTCAATGAGCGCCTCGCCAAATTCTACGGCGTTCCTGGCGTCACCGGCGGTGAGTTCCGTGAAGTCAAAGTGGCGCAGCAGCATCGCGGTGGCCTGCTCGGCATGGGTGCCATTTTGACGAAGACCTCGCGTCCGAACCGCACCAGCCCCGTGCTGCGCGGTGACTACCTCTATCAGGTCGTGCTCGGTTTCAGTTCGCCACCACCGCCACCGAATGTCCCCAAGCTGCCGGACAGCGCTGTGAAGCCCGCCTCGTTGCGGGAGGCCTTGATGCAGCATCGCGCTGACAAGGCCTGCTCAGTGTGTCATGACCGCATCGACCCGCTCGGATTCGCACTCGAAGGCTTCGATCCCATCGGCCGCTTCCGCGTCGCTGATGAAACCGGCGGCAAGATCGACGACACGGGCGAGCTCAAAGACGGCACCAAATTCCAGGGCCTCGCCGGTCTGCGCGACTACCTGAAAAAGAACGAGCCCAACTTTACTACCCAGTTCTGCCGCAAGCTCCTCGGCTATGCCCTGGGCCGTCAGACAATGCCCAGCGACAAAGCGCTGCTCCTGCACATGCAGGCCGCCCTCAAGCAGAACAACGGCAAATTCTCCGCTGCCGTGCTCGACGTCGTCAACAGCCGTCAGTTTCTTCATCGCCGCAGCGAGCCTGCCATGGCTGCCAATCAATAATCAAACCGCCTTATCTCTATGAACCTTTCCCGTCGCAAATTTCTCCGTGGCACCGGTGTCGCCCTTGGTCTGCCGTGGTTTGAATCCATCAGCTCCTTCGGAGCGGAAGCGGTCAAGAACAACACCGCGCCGCGCCGTCTCGCCGTGTGCTTCACCGGCAACGGCGTCAATCCACACCACTGGGGTGCCACGCAGGGCCCTGCTGGCATGGAGTTCATGAAGTCACTCTCACCTTTGGAGCCACTGAAAAAACACGTCAGCGTGTTCAAAGGCCTGTGGAATCCGACCACGGTGGAAGGTGAAGGCGGTCACTATCCAAAGATGAATGTGCTCTGTGGTCTCAAGGTGAAGAAGACCACCACCGATGTGGAAGTCGGCACCACGATGGACCAGCTTATCTCAGCACAAACGGGCAAGTTCACGCCTATGCCGAGTGTCGTGCTCGGCACCGAACGTCCGAGCTACAGCACGGATTCTGGCTTCACCTCCATCTACTCCGCCTACATCTCTTGGAGCACACCGACGACACCGGCTCCGAAGGAAATCTTCCCGCAGCAGGCGTTCGACCAGCTCTTTGACGACGGCAGCAAGCGCAAGCGTGACAAGAGCATCCTCGACCTTGTGCTCGATGACGCCGGTGCGCTGAAGCCCAAGCTCAGCCAGCGTGACAAGCAGAAGCTCGACGAATACCTCACTTCCGTGCGTGAGATCGAGCAGCGCGTCGAACTGGCCGAAAAAATCAGCCAGGCCGAAACCAAAGGTGCCGGCTGGCAGCCCACCGTGAAGGTGCCCACCATGCAGCGCCCCGGTGCCGGCATCCCCACCAGCGCGGAAGATCATCTGCGCATCATGTTCGACATCATGCTCCTCGCCTTCCAGATGGACCGCACCCGCGTGGCCACCTTCATGATGAACAACGACCTCTCCAACATGCGCTTCCCCAGCCTCGATGGCATCAGCGGCGGCATTCATGAGCTCTCACATCACGCCAATGACGAGCACCGCCTCGACATGTACCAGCGTGTGAACCAGCACCAGGTGAAGCTTTGGGGCGAGTTCCTCGGCAAAATGCAGGCCACCAATGAAGGCGAGCGCACCCTGCTGGAAAACAGCATGATCATGCTCACCAGCAGCCTCTTTGACGGCAACGCCCATGATTCACGTCAGCTCCCTGTCGTCCTTGCCGGCGGCGGTGGTGGCACCATTCAGGGCGGCCGTCTCCACGACCACAGCGCCGACCCGAACCGCAAACTCTGCCGTCTCCACATCGCCCTCATGGACCGCATGGGGCTCCATGTTGGTCATTTCGGTGATGCGGAGAACGCATTGGTGATTTGATTTTTAGCGCAGAGTATCTCCGATATGAGATGCTATTCTGCTCTGTTGTTCTTTTTGGTATTGCTGCCTTCATGTAAGAGTCTGGAATCTTTCCCATGCGACGATCACAAAACCTCAGATCGATGGTTGGAGATTGGTTACGGGAGTTTTTCCGAAACTTGGCGCACTGTGATTACCGACAAATATTTTGTGCAAGAGTCCTACAAGCGCGCTGACAGAGGGCGGCAGCGTGGCAGACATCTTCTGAAAAAACAAACCATGCTACAGTTATCGTCGGAGAACGCGCGTCAGTTCTGGCAATATTTGGATCGTGCCAAGGTGCTTGATTGGACTGATGCCGACATGCCGGCAGAGACAAACCAGCCTGGTTTGACTTATCGCCAAGGCTCCAAGGAAATCAAACTTCCGGTCGCCGAAGGCTGTTGCGCCACTGAGTCTAGTGGCTTTCACAAGCTAAATGATCAGATCTATGAACTGGAGCGGCGAGCCCAAACTGACGCGATCTCAAATGGGGCGAGAATAGAGAGGTAAGCTGTACTTCGATCTTCTTTGCCCCAGTCGTCTGCGTTGGCGGCACCTCCAGGTCGGCCGCCTCCACTGACCACAGCGCTGATCCCAACCGCAAGCTCTGCCGCCTCCACATCGCCCTCAGGATCGCATGGGCCTCCATGTCGGGCACTTTGGTGATGCAAAGAATGCGCTGGCGATATAGTCAGTCAGCCTCTCTCAGGATTGCTGGGTGTGAAGCGTGAGCCTCACTCCTTGGTGATCGTCTCATCAAGATTCAGCAGCACGCGGGCGACCAGAGTGTGCGAATCAATCTCACCGGGTTTGGGCTGGTGGCGTTTGAGCATGTCGAGCAGGACATTGCTTTCTTTCGCAGTCGGCTGGCGGCCGGTGCAGAGTTGGAAACCGTAGGCGATGTGGGAGGCATCATTGCTGCCGCCCTCTTTCCACATGCGTTCACCCAGCGCCTTGGAGGCGGCCATGCTCATCGTTTCGTTCAGCGTCATGAGAGCCTGCAGCGGGGTGTTGCTCTTGGAGCGGCGGATGCAGGCGCTCTCGCCATTGGGCACGTCAAAGGTGCTCAAAAACGGATACGGCGTGCTGCGGCGGCGGAAGACATAAACGCTGCGGCGGAACTGGCTTTCATCCTCATCCACCTTCCATGGGAAGGGCGCGTAGCTGGCGGGCTTTTCAAACAAATACGCGGGCGCGGGCGGCATGACAGGCCGCCCACCAATGGCGGGATTGAGCAGGCCGCTCGCTGCGAGCTGGATGTCGCGCACGACTTCCCCTTCCACGCGGAAGCGCGGTCCACGCGCGAGCAGGCGGTTGTAGGGATCGCGCTCCAGCAGCTCGGCCGTGACCTTGCTGGACTGCTGATAAGTTTCGCTGCTGGTGATGAGGCGCAGCAAATGCTTCGTGCTCCAGCCATGCTCCATGAAATCGACCGCAAGCCAGTCGAGCAGTGCGGGATGGCTCGGTGGCGAGCCCTGGGTGCCGAAGTCTTCGGCGGTCTCTACCAGTCCCGTGCCAAAGCAGGCCTGCCACACCCGGTTCACATAAGCACGCGCGGCGGTGGGCGATTTTTTATCCACCAGCCATTTGGCAAAGGTGAGGCGCGAGCCATCCGCATTCTTGGGCAGCGAATTCAGCACCGCAGGCACCCCAGCAGTCACGCGATTGTCCGGCTTGAGGAAATCACCGCGCTTGAGCACCGAGGTCATGCGCGGTTCCGCACGCGAGTCCAGCACCAGGGTGGTGGTGCCTTCAGGATGCTGCTTCCACAGCAATTCAATTTCGTCATTCACCGGCTGCCATTCCGCCACGGTGGTGCGGAAGGCGGTGAACTCGGATTTCTTCCCATAGAGCGGATCAGCCTCGGCATTCGGCGCGTCAGTGACGCTGATGCGATACCGTCCGAGATTCATCGTCTGCAGGTCGTCACTGTTCCAGCCGCCGTGCTTCATGCTCAGCGTCACGCTCAGTTCGCTGTCAGGTTTGAGCTCGACAGGTTTCTCCAATACGAAGACCGCATTGCGCGGCACATTGCGCCTTCCAGGCCCCGCGTTGATACCCCAGGCGGTGTCCGCTTTGCCATCAATCGCATAAGCGATGGGACCAGTGACGCGCTTGTCCTTCGTGAGGTCTTGATCGCGGGCAAAGGGGGCGAGCGGAGAGTTTTCAGGCTCGCCAAAATCAGCGGTAGCCCTGACAAACTTCAGTTTCGTCATCTTGCCGTCGATCTTCATCTCGGCTTGGAATTCCGTAAGCGCTGCCGTGCCCTTTTGCGAACGACCGGGGCCGTAGGCCGGCAGATTGGGGTCATTCATCAGCTCCAGCCGAAAGGCATTGATGGTGTGTGGTGCAGCGGGAGCACTGCCATCATGAAATCCCTTCACCGCAAACTTCACATCGCTCTTGGTCGGCGCATAGCCCTGCGCGAGGATGCTGCCATCCGGCTGGCGCAGCGCCTTTTCACCGCCAGAGGGGTCGTCCTCAAAGGCCAGCGTGTGCCACTTCGGCTGCGCGGCTTTGACTGAGGTCACCCACGTTTTCATCCGCTCCTGCCAGTCGGAATGATCATGCTTCAGCTTGGCTTCGAGCTCTGCCGTGCGCGTGAGCACCTGCGCGCGCTGCACCTGCTCGCTGGCGGTGTACACCACGCGCCAGGGCTCGTTGTCGTTGTTGAGGTAGGCAAACATCCGGTAATACTCCTCCTGCGAGATGGGGTCGTACTTGTGGTTGTGGCACTGCGTGCAGCCGATGGTGAGACCGAGAACGCTTTTGCCGATGACGTCCATGCGGTCAAACATCGACTCCATGCGGAACTGCTCGGGGTCCACGCCGCCTTCTTCGTTGACCATCGTGTTGCGCAGGAATCCGGTGGCCACGATTTGATCCTGCGTGGCCTTGGGCAGTTGGTCGCCAGCGAGTTGCTGAATGATGAACTGGTCATAGGGCAGATCACGGTTGTAGGCGCTGATGACCCAGTCGCGGTAGAACCAGATGAAGCGCATCGGGTCCTTTTCATAGCCGTTGCTGTCCGCGTAATGCGCGGCATCCAGCCAGTGCCGCGCCCAGCGCTCGCCGAAGTGCTGGCTGGCCAGCAGGGTGGATGCTAGATTTTGGATGCTGGATGCTGGATCTTTTTGATAAGCGATGACAAAGGCGGCGATTTCCTGCGGCGTCGGTGGCAGGCCGGTAAGATCAAGATGAATACGGCGCAGCAGTGTTTCAGAAGCGGCTGGTGCTGATGGCTGCAGTCCTTCCTTGGCCAGGCGCTCGCGGATGAAGGCATCGATGGGATGCTTGGCAGTCGTGGGCACTTTCGGGCGCACGGGTGGCTTGAAGGCCCAGTGATCGGTTTTCTTGTCGATGTTCACGCTGGCGCTGTCAGGCCAGATGGCACCGGCATCGATCCACGCCTTGAGTTTCGCGATCTCTTCGGTGTTCAGCGGATCGCCTTTGCGCGGCATGCGTATTTTGGGATTTGTTCCCAGCACGGCGTGCAGCAGGCGGCTGTCATCGGCTTTGCCGGGTAAAATCGCGGTTCCGAAGTCACCGCCCTTGAGCGCGCTGGGTTTGTGATCGAGCCGGAAGGCCGCTTCCTGCTTGTGCGGGCCGTGGCATTGATAGCAGTGCTCGCTGAAGATGGGCTGGATGTCCTGAACGAAATCGACCGCCACAGCGGCAGGTGCGGCGAGCAGTAGCAGGAGAAGGGCAGGGGAGCTTTTCACGAAAAGAATACGCAGATTCTGCATGCGAAATCAGCGCCTGCCGCATGGAGAATGCTGTCAGGCGGAACTTGCGACCCGCGCTTAGCGTCCTTTGGCGTCAGCCTCCGTCACCGCAGAAGGTGGCGCCGGCTTGGCGGGAGCCGGAGTGGCGGCCTTGGTAATGTCTGCCGTGGTGATGGGGGTGGCAACGGCGGTTGGTTTCTCGTGGCTCACGGCAGTGGATACTTCCACGCTGGGGATGGATTTCTGAATGATAGGCCAGAGAAAAACCCCGACCACTGCAAGAGCAGCCAGATTCAAGACCACGGCGACCAGTACACGGCTGCGGGAAGTTTTTTTCGGCGCGGCTGCCGAAGTGGTCGCAGCACTCGCTGGAACTGGCACGGATTTTGGCTGGATGGGCTTGGGCTTCGGACCGACTGAAAGGGCTGGCTTCGGTGGTCCGGGAGGAACTGCGGCTGCCAGCGGCGTGGTCTGGGTGCCTGGAGCCATGGCGGGTGCCTGCTGCGGCATGTAAATGAAACCGGTGTGCATGCTGAGCATGAGCGTATCCAGTGCCTGGGCCACGGACTGCGGGCGCTGCTGCGGTGCCAGGTTCAGCAGCCAGGCCAGCCAGTCGCGCAGCGGCAGGTCCAGATCTGGCCGCATGTGGCTCAGCACATGGCCCGCGTTGAAGGCCTGCCAGTCCCGCATGACCTCCTCCACCGTGGTGCCTTGGGCCGGGGCGGTGTTGGTGGCGAGGCAGAACAAGCTGCCCGCTGCGGTGAACAGGTCGCTCTGCATCGTCGGCTGACCGCCCGCATGCAATTCCGGCGCGCGAAACCACAGCGTCTCCGGCGGATGCGCCTGCCGTGCCAGCGAGAGTGCCCAGTCCTGCACTTGCAGAAACAAGCCGCCGCCGGGGTGATCGGCGATGATGAGATTGCTCGGCTTCGGGTCGCCATGCGGCTGGCGCAGGTGCTCACCCACCATCAGGGCGTGCATGAGTTGCACCGCCAGTGCGCGCAGATCGGCAGGCGTGGGCTGGCGCTGGGCGGCAAAGGCCCGGGCGTTCATTCCCGGCATGAATTCAGATACGAGGGCAAATTCATCCTCAGCTGGCAGCAGCGTGATGAGGCCCGCAATCTGCGGATGCCGCATCTGCATGAGGGATGGAGCCAGCAGTTGCAGGCGTTCTCGATCCAGCGGGTGGGACGTTTCGTGGTCGTGCAGCAGGGCTTTAATCAGAACCTTGCGTCCGGTCGCCGTCTCCAGTCCTCGATACACTTTGGCAGAGGGTCCGGCGGCGATGATCTTTTCGGGCTGAAACTGGTCGGGGTACATTTTAGCGACGATTTCTACCAGCATGACAAAAAATGGGGGGCCAAAGCAAGACAAGATTGGTGTACTTGCACGCCGCCGCATCTGCCCCACAGTCGCGCCATGATGAAACTCGGACTCATTGGCTGTGGAAAAATGGGCGGCGCGCTGCTGCGCGGCGTGGAGCAGGCGCTGGGCAAGGCCAGCCTGAACGTGGCGCTCAGTGATGTGATGCCCGAGGCGGTGAACTCCCTGCAGCAATGCCTGGCCTGCAAATCCATCACCGGCACGCCCGCAGAAGTGGCGGCGGCTTCAGACGTGATCATCCTCGCCGTGAAACCGGGAGACATGAAGGCGCTGTGCGAGGCGCTTGCGCAGGTCAATGGCTCGCGGCTCTATCTCAGCATCGCCGCCGGGGTCTCATTGGCCAATCTCGAAACCTGGCTCGGCGAGAAACAGCGCGTCATTCGCAGCATGCCGAATACGCCCGCACTCGTCGGTCGGGGGGCTGCGGCTTTCGCACGTGGCAGCAAGGCGAACGCCAAAGATGCCGCGCTCGCGGCAAAAATTCTCGGTGCCGTCGGCACGGCGGATGAAGTCGCGGAAAAATTGCTCGATGCCGTCACCGGTCTCTCCGGCAGCGGACCGGCTTATGTTTACACCGTGATCGAAGCCCTCGCCGACGGTGGCGTACTCATGGGTCTGCCACGGGCTGCGGCCCTGCGTCTCGCGGCGCAGACCGTTGCAGGTGCGGCGGAGATGGTGCTCACCAGCGGCAAACACCCTGCATCTTTGCGGGATGAAGTCACGAGCCCCGGCGGCACGACCATAGCTGGACTGGAAAAGCTGGAGCAGCACGGCCTGCGCAACGCGATGATCCAGGCTGTGCGCGCGGCCACGGAGAAAAGCAAGGCGCTGGGCGCGTGATCGTAGATCAGTCCTCAGGCCTGAGACGGTCCCGATTCCAGATCGAAGGCGAGACGCCTCGATCCATTGACAGGCCGGAGGCCTATACTCCGTCCTTTAAGATTAAGATCAAAACGCTGGCTTGAAGTAACCCAGGTAGGCCAGTGCGGCACCCGTGATGGCGGCGATGAGCACGACCAGCGGCGTGGCGATCACGCGGCGCTTGGCCAGCACGGGCAGGAAGCCCAGCACCAGCCAGAGAGCGATCTTGATCCAGGCCCACACCGGCATTGTGCCCATGATGCCCAGCTTGGCCAGCATGCCGAAGCCGGAGACGATGCTGATGAAAAGTCCGAAGCCGTGCCACATCATGGCCTTCTTGGCACCTTCGCTGGAAAGCATTCCACCAATGCCGATGAAAACGAGGATCAGGCCGATGAGATGCAGGAAATGATAGAACTGGAGAGACATGGCGGAGTCTGTGGCCCAAAGAATCGCCTCACACAAGTGCCGGGATGTGCAGATTTTGTCAGACGTGAACCGAGGTGCAAACAAAAGACACTGAAAATCAATGAGCTGCGTCTCTGGCCCTGGGTCTATTTGTGGTCCACTTTTCTGTGCACGATTTCAAACGCTGCCACGGCGAATCGCAATCGCGGCTTGCCAGCATTCGGCATGCGGTCACTTTGATTTCCATGAACGCGACGAACGATCCGCTGTGGCTTAAGCTTAAGGCATTCACCTTCGACCATGAGGACGCGCTGACCTTCACCCAACGTCTCGCACGAGAAAACAACTGGTCGGTCGAATTTGCGCGACGTGTGGTGGATGAATATCGCCGGTTCCTGTTTCTGGCTCTTCGTGCCGGGCACCCGGTCACGCCTTCGGACGAAATCGATCAGGTGTGGCACCTGCATCTTGTTTACACGCGGTCCTACTGGCAGGACCTCTGCCAAGACATTCTCGGGCGCCCTTTGCATCACGGGCCTACCCGTGGTGGCACCGCTGAAGATGACCGCTTCGAACACCAGTACATCAAGACCAAGGCCAGCTACACCTGCTGGTTTGGCCACGAGCCTCCCGCCGATATCTGGCCTTCGCCGGAAGTTCGTTTTGCACCCCAGGTGCGCTTTGCACGAGTGAACACGGCGGCGTATTGGATGCTGCCCAAACAGCGTGTCCGCCGTCTGGCAGCCGCATGCCTGCTCGCATGGGCCACGCTGACGACTCTGGCCGCATGCGTCACCAGGCTGGCCGAGTACAGTGTCGGTGACTTGGTTCCATTCCTGATACTGCTGGTCGTCATCGGATTCGCGATCAAGGCGGCACGCGGCGGTGGTGGCAAAGGCGGCGGCAGCGGTTGCGGTTCAAGCTGTAGCAGCGGCTGCTCAGGCTGCTCCAGCCACCATGGCGACTCATCGGGGTGCGGTTCATCAGGATGTAGCTCCGGTTGTGGCGGCGGTGGCGGTTGTGGCGGAGGAGGAGACTGATTACCACGGAATCGCCCCTGACGCCTGCTCACAAAAAAGGCGGCCCGCGTGGTGCGGGCCGCCGTGAAAACGATGCTTTGGGGAGGATCAGCCTTCCTCGGATGCCTTGGCACCAGCGAGTTTGGCGGCGCGCTCAGCGAGTTCGATGTGGAACTGCTCCGGGGTCGGGGCCTCACCCGTGGTGCGGGTGCGGGCGAACCAGTCAGCGAAGATTTCGCCGTCCTTGCGCTCGGCTTTGAAGGCTTCGAGGAAGCCGCGGACCTTGCCGGGAACTTCTTCACCGAGGACGGTTTTGAACTCCAGGCCGGCGAGGCGGTTGCCGCGGATGCTGCCACCCACAAACATGGCGTACTTGTTCGGCGAGCGGCCCACGAAGCCGAAGTCGGCGTTGTAGGGGCGGCCGCAGCCGTTCGGGCAGCCGGTCATGCGGAAGAGGATCGGCTCGTTTTCGAGGCCCAGTTCGCGCAGGGATTCGTCGATCTTGTCCATGAAGCCGGGCAGGACGCGCTCGGATTCACTCAGAGCCAGGCCGCAGGTCGGCAGGGCCACGCAGGCGTGGGCGACCTTGCGGGCGCGGGTCATGCCATCAGCGTGAACGACACCGTGCTTGGCCAGGATGGCATCGACGGCGTCCTTCTGGTCGGGCGCGACGTCGGCAATGATCATGTTCGTGTTCGGCGTGACGATGAGCGGCAGGTCGAGCGACTTGCAGAGCTCCACGAAAGCGCTGCGGTAATGCGGGCCGTTTTCACGGTCCACGATGCGGCCCATGCTCACATGGACGGCGCAGTAGAGTTTGCCGTCTCCCTGTTCGTACCAGCCGAGCTTGTCTTCGACGCTGTCAAAGTTGAGCTCCTTGGGCGGGAAGGTTTCGATGCCCGGCAGGCGGCGCACCACTTCGGCGCGGAAGCCGTCGAGCCCCATGGTCTGCACGGTGTATTTGAGGCGGGCGTTTTTGCGCTCGGTGCGGTTGCCGTGGTCACGCTGGGTGGTGACGATGGCTTCGATGGCATCCACCACGTTGGCACGCTTTGCATACAGCAGCGGCTGGCCGAGGAAGGGGCGGGTGGTGAGCTGGCCGTGGCTCATGCCGAAACCACCGCCGACGGTGATCGTGTAGCCTTCGACGGCACCGTCCACCACGTGAGGCACAAGGCCGACGTCCTGGGAGAAGATGTCGGCATCGTTGCAGGGCTGGATGGCCACGCCGATCTTGAATTTACGTGGCAGATAGACCTTGCCGTAGATGGGGTCGTCGCCTTCAGGGGCTTTGGTTTGCTCACGGACAGCAGGATTGACCTCCGGGTCGTGAGTCCATTCTGGCTCCAGCTTTTCGCCATCGAGCCAGATGTCGGCATAGGCCTGGCTGCGCCACAGGAAGCGCTGGCTGATTTCCTCTGTAAGCGTCTGAGTATCAGCATGTACGGCGTCCTTGATCGGTGCCGCCGGGCCCATGGTGTTGCGCACCACGTCGCCGCAGGCACCCATGGTGCTGAGGCCGCTGTGGCAGACATTGGAAATGACTTCTTTCAGGCCGCCTTTGAGCACGCCGTGGAGCTGGATGCCCTGGCGGTTGGTCAGGCGCATGTTGCCGAACGCCTTTTCGCAAAGGTCATCATGAATGAGCCATTGCTTCGCGGTGATACGGCCGCCGGGCATCTTGCTGCGGATCATGAAGCTCCAGGCTTTGTCGAGCTTGGCCTTGGTGCGTTCAGCACGGACATCGCGGTCATCTTGCTGGTAGGAGCCGTGGTGTTTGAGCAGGATGTTGGAGTCCTCCGGGATGTTCGGGGTGCTGGTATCAGCGAACTGCTCGGCCAGATGGCCACGGAGGCCGGCTGAGGCGAGTTTGATGTCTTCGACGGAGGCTTTGCTCATAAAGGGTGGTTTGGGGGGCGGGCAGTTTCGGCTAGGATGGCTTGAATGCAAGTGCTTGAGGCCGTGGCTTGGTTCTGAAAATCATGGCAAGGGGTGCGTGACAAATGGTCTGAAAAGCGGTTACAATCTGTTTGGCATGAGCAGGCACCCTACACGCCCACTTCAAGTGACAGCCGCCGTGCTGTTGCTGCTGGGCAGTTGTGTCAAAAAAAGTGAGTACGATGCACTGCAGATCGAGAATCAGACGCTGCAGACGCGGGTGGACCAGACCAACCACCTCCTGGTACAATCACAAGCGGATTTGTCCATGCTGCAGGTACAGATGCAGCAATATCTGGTGGTACAGGCGCAACTGCAAAAGACCCAGGTGGAGCTGAAGCAGTCGCAGGAGGAGTTCAAGTCATTGAAAACCCAGTATGATCAGTTCCGCACCCAGCGCCGCAGCGCCATGGTGGGGAAGAAGTTTCCCATGCTGAGTCTGGAGGATGGCAAAGTGCTCCGCCAGGCGGAGATCACCGCCGTCAACGCCGAGGAGGTCTCAATCCGGCACGCCGATGGCTTGGTCAAGGTCGCCCTGGCGAAAACTACGCCGGATCTGCGTTGGGAGGCCTGCTACGATCCACTGGAAACCGTGGAGAAGAAGCGGGAAAATGGGCTGGCTAATGCGCGGGAGAAGGAGGTCCGACTGGTCCGTGAGCAAGGCGGTCCGCCCCCGGCTCCTGTTCCAACGGTCGCCATGCCGGCCCGCAATGTGGTGGAGGTACTGCGCGCCCAGCTCGCCTCACAACGGCAAACTTTGAACACTGAGTATCAAGCGCTTGCCGCCAAAAATTCTGCGGCTCTGCGCGGCGCGGAGTGGGACTCCTCCCGGCCGGAGGCCAGTCCGCTGCTGAGCACGCTTTCTGGCAGCCGGGCCGTGCTGGGACTCAGCCGGCTGCAATCCCAGCGCAGCGCCATTCTAGCCACCCTGCAGCAACTGCGCGAACTCGACCCGTCCGCACGCTGAACCGCTGGAATTCGCAAAATAAGCTAGGCAAATCGCAGGTTTGATCGTTCCATGTCGCTTTTATCATGAAATTCCGCCTTTTCTTCGCCCTTGTCCTAACCGCTACCACCGCTTCTGCCGTCGATTACAAAACGCAGATCGCCCCGATTTTCCGTAACAAATGCTACGCCTGCCACAGCGTCACCAAGAAGGTCAAAGGCAAGCTGGCGCTCGATGATGACAAGCTGCCCGAGCAAATCGGTGCTGGGAAACACATCATTCCTGGCGAGGCGGCGAAGAGCACGCTGTATGTGAATTGTACGCTTCCTAATGACGACGCTGATGTGATGCCCCCTGAAGGCAAGAACCGGCTCACCGATGCGGAACTCGAAGTCTTCAAGGCTTGGATCACCGAAGGTGCCAGCCTCACCGGCGGTGGCGCAGCACCCGCAACGGCTCCCGCAGCCATGCCTGCCGCCGCTGGCGGAGTCCTGAAATGGACCAACACCGAAGGCAAAACCATCGAAGCTGAATTCATGGGACTGGAAGGCGACAGCGTGCTGCTCAAAATCCCCTCGACCGGCGTCACGCATATCCTGCCACTGAGCAAGCTCTCCGCCGAAAGCCAGGCCCAGGCGAAAGCGGCCAAGAAGTAACGCCGATCAACGCCTCGCTCTTTTTCGCCACCGGACTGCAATCCGGTGGCGTCTTTTTAGCGCAAATCAAACACCGTCTCCGCCACCCGCTGGCCATTGATCTGCAACTCCACCCGATGCCTCCCCGCGTAATGTTTGCGAGTGGTGAAATCGCGCACCACCTGCGATTTAATAAGTTCGATTTCAGCGTGCGCAGGCAGGTCGATCTCCGTCCACTTGAAGACCTTCTCCGCGCTGCCCCCGCTGGCTTTCACGTAATGCACCACGTAGTCGATAGCGAGGCGTTGCGAACGGTTTGAGGTGGAAGTGAGCGCGGCAGTCAACGTGAGGCGCTGGCCGAGGGCCAGACGTGAAGGAGATGCGACCAGCTTTGCCGTGACTTCCGCCTTTTTGCCAAAGCCAAAGAGCTTCAGCGCACGCGGATGCCCGCGCTTGATCAGCGTGCGGCAGGAGTGCTTGGCGATCCAGCGCAGGTGCTCGCGTTCGAGATCCCAGGCTTCGAGGCGCTGCAAAACATCGTCGTGATGATCCTTGGTGATGTCATTGAGATGATTGGCCACCGAGCGGCGCACGAAGAGGGAGTCATCATCCTTCAGCGCCTCCAGAATCTTCGCCGTGGGTGATGGGTCGCGCACCAGCGCCTGCAAACGCATGCCCCAGGGCAGGCGTGGGCGTGACCCCTCGCTGGCGAGACGGCGCACCTTTTCATCGGGGTCGGCGGTCCATGCGTGCAGCTTCTGCAAAGCACGTTTCTGATCCGCCACGATGAATGGCCGCACCGCAAACTCCGCCGAGCCGAAGACCGTGAAAAATCGCAGCGCCTCCATCGAGAAATCAAAGTCGTCCAAGCCGAAGGTCGCCACAAAATCGCCGAGGAAGATGGTGACAAACTCGTGGTCGATGCGAGGCGCGAGCTTTTGCAGGGCGCGGACTTTTTGCTGATACGTCCCCGGCAGCGCAGCATCCACCGCCACCGCACACTGATGCACGCGCTCCATGAGGCTGCGGCTTTCAAGTCCATCGAGCACGGACTTCATGAAAGCATCGGTGCGAAACTTAGGCGCGATGTCGGTGAGTTCCTTGGCGATGGCCCGATACCGGGCGGCATCAAACCAGTCTTTGAGCTGCGGTGGGGGAGCGGGTTCAGGGGGCATGCGGCACCCTCCTCACTGTGTAGGCGATGCGAGGGTTTAGCAGCAGCCTGCCCGAGTCTGCCTTGAGCTTGTCCAGACGGAATTCATAGACGTGGTTCAGCGTCCATTCCGGCAGTTCCACCTCCGCCGTTTTGCGGTCCGCGCTCAGTGTGATCTTGGTCACCTCGATCTCATCTTTCGCGATCTGGGGGGAGCCGTAGTCCTTGTGATAGCTGTAGCCATAGTGCTCTCCGGCCCACAGTTCTTCGCTGCCGGACGTTTCATCCAGCGGTTCCGTGAAAGTGAAGCGAAACCCCTTGGGTGTGATCTTCATGTCCAGCACATCGAACGGCACCTTGCCCGTCGGTGTGATCGTGCCGATGCCCTCGCTGCCTGCCCATGAAAGATGGGTGCGCCCGACATACAGCACATCGTTGGCGAACACGAAACGATGGACGCCGCGCTTCAGCGTTTCGCTCTGAATCCAGTTCAATGTCGCGCCCTGCCATACCCCGCCGACTTCCTCCAGCAGCACGCGCAGAATCTTCGGCGAGTTCATTTCACCCACGATTGTCTGACCCGCGTACGGCCCCCATGCCTTCGATGACGGAATCTGCATGATCTGCGTGGGTGAATTGGCAAAATGGCCATGCGGGAACCACACGGCCGCAGGGGTGCGCAGTTTCTCCAGATCAGCCACCGGCACTTGCAGCGGCACGCGGCCGTCCCAATCCTTCCGCCACACCAGGCTGGCCGGATGACCGTAGAAGCCGCCCTGCTTCACTACGAACAGTTCGCTCGTGCCTCGCCAGTCACCTTGATTGTCATCCACCAGCAGATTGCCCGCCGCGTCAAAGCCGATGCCATCAGGCGAGCGAAAGCCGCAGGCCCATGGCTGTGCTGCACCCGTGGCGGGATCGATCTTCACCACCCAGCCCCGGAAGGGCACTCGTGAGTACATGCGCCCCACCTCCTTGCTTACTTTTTTCCATCCCTCATAGAACTTCGCGCGTGGCACGCCGATGTCGCTGAACTGCCCGCGCACCTCTTTGAACACCGTGTCCCCCTGCGACGCGAGGTTCAGCGACACGACCACCTTGCCATCCGGCGCACGCACCGGCCCAAACGCAAACTCATGGTAGTTCCCGCTGATCCCAAAGCCGTCCCACAGCGTCTCATAGCTGTCGCACACGCCATCGCCGTCAGTGTCACGCAGTCGCGTCAGCTCCGGCCGCTGCATCACGAGGATGCTGTGCTCATCTTCGACCAGCAGTCCCAGCGGCTCGTGCAAACCCTCGGCAAAAATTTTCCACGTCTTGTCCTTCGGCTGGTAAATCGCGACCTGCCCATGGTGAAAGCACGCTGCGATGCGGCCACCCGGCATCGCGCCCAGTCCGCCGATTTCTGGCGCAACACCATTCGGCATCACCAGTTTGCCGATGGCATAAAAAGCATCCGCAGGCTCGGGCTGTGCCTTTTGCGCCAGCAAACTCGTCGTGCCAAAGAGCACACAGCCCAGAGAGATGAGATAAAGTCGATGCATGGCGTTCACTGTTTGATGGTTTCCAGGTTCAGCGTGAAAGCCGCCGCTTCTTCCTGCGTGAGATGCAGCGTGGCACCGTCACGCTTGCCGGACTGAGAGCGCCACGCGGCGTAGCCTTCGCCATTGGGATTGTCGCCCACGCTGACCAGCACCCCGCTGGGGACCTGGGCGATTTTGAATTCGCGCATCACTGTGCCAGCCTTGCTCACCCCAATCCGTTCCTTCACCTCGATGCCATCCAGCGTGTAGCGAAACGTGGGAAATCCTTGATCAAGCGTGTAGCCGAGAAATTTGACCTGTGGGGCCGGCGCGTCGGCGCGGCCGAATCGAATCACGACATCATCGGGCGCTGCGGTCCAGAAGGGTTTGTCGCCGAGCTTGGGCAAGTCCCTGCCATTGCGCTCCCAGGTCTTCGTCGCGTCAATGAATTCGCCTTTCCACACATAGCGCAGGCGGCACGGTCCCGCGTCCCAGCACGCATTCAAATCACCTGGCAGTGCAAGGGCGATCGCCGCAGGGCCGCTGTCAGGCATGAAAATGCGCTGCACAAACGGCCGCCTGCCAGCACCGGCGATGAATGTTTGCGCCGCAGTAGCTGGAATGTTTTTGTCCTGCTTCAGCGGCGGCATCTTCACCCCTACATACGCCGCGCCATACATCACCAGGCCATGGCCGGGAAACGTGCAGACGAACGGATACACACCCGCCTCTTTTGGCAGCGACAGCCGCAGTGAATCCTTCTTTTCCGGTGCCAGCAGTTTGGATGCGGCCAGCACATCGGGGCCTGGCGGCACGAACTGCAAGGCCGGGCCTTTGTCTGCCAGCAGGAGAGATGCATTGACGATGGCATCTCGCTTGCCCGGCTTCACCAGCACGAAATTGTGCATCTGATCGGTCGAATCGAGATTCTCCAGGCTGATGACCACATCCGCCCCCGGTTTGCTTTCAAATCGTGGCGGGTCAAAGCGCAGTCCGTCGCGCATCGCGATCTTGATTGCCTGCGGTTTGGCTGCGGCGGGCGGCTGGGTTTTTTCAGCAGCCTTCTGGCCCCACGCCGTGGCGTGAAGCAGTAGCAAGAGGCCGAGATGTCCGGGGCAAAGGCGTGGTAAAGGCATGCGAGGGTGAAGCTGTGCGCATTGCACTGCGGATGCAAGTCTCACGCATCATGGCAGGCGCTTGACGCGGATATCTTTGAAGTAGAAAACACTGCCCGGATCATGCGCCTGCAGGGCGATGCCGCCGCCCTGCGGATCAATCAAGCGTCCGGCACGTTCAGGCGGGCGAATGACGTTGTCCGGCTCGGTGTAGTCCACCACCGGCTTGTCATTGAGATGTATCATGATGCGCTTGCCGCTCACTGTGATGCGAATGCGAAACCACTGGCTTTCATCCACGGGAGATTGCGCGAGATCCACCACCGCATACAGGCTGCCGGTTTTGCGTTTCTCCTTGGCGGTGCTGTTGAGCTGGATCTCGTATCCCTTGGCCAGATGCAGCGCACTGTCTCGTGTGGTCATGTCAGTGTGAATGAAGATGCCGGAGTTGGCGTTCGGCTCGCTGCGGCAGGTGGCTTCCAGCACGAAATTTTTGAAGCGCATGAAGCCGGATTGCATATCGCCCGCATAAAACAGATGTGCGCTGGGCTTGGTGGCATGCGCCCGGATGGCCCCATCCACCACGGTAAAAGATTCCGGCATGACATTGGCTCGCCAGCCGGTCAGGTCGCTGCCGTTGAACAGGGACTGCCACTCCTCCGCTGCGATTAGGCAAGAGGCCGGAAGGAGCAGGGCAAGTAGAAGAATTCGGCACAGCATTTGGGTCGGATTGGTTGGTTGCACGTTGGCGGCTTCTCGCCCAAATCGCAAGGATGCCTGCAACTTCCCGCCGCCTCCACGCCTTCACCGAGTCCGTCATTCGCGCCATGACGCGCCTCTCCAATCAGCATGGTGCGATCAATCTTTCCCAAGGCTTTCCCGACTTCAATCCGCCGGAGGAACTCCTCGCCGCTCTGGAGCGCGCCACCCGCGGCCCGTTTCATCAGTATGCCGTGACTTGGGGTGCGCCACGCTTCCGCCAGGCGCTGGCCCGGAAGATCACCCATTTCTCCGGCACGCCCGTCGATCCCGATCAAAACCTCGTCGTCACCTGCGGCAGCACGGAGGCCATGATGTGCGCCATGATGACCTGCTGCGAGCCCGGGGATAAAGTCATCGTCTTCTCCCCCTTCTACGAAAACTACGCCGCAGACGCCATCCTCTCCGGTGCCGAGCCCATCTACGTCCCGCTGCGTCCGCCGCAGTTCGGCTTTGATCCCGATGAACTCGCGCGCGCCTTTGCGCAGGGTGCCAAGGCCATCATCGTCTGCAATCCCTCCAATCCCACCGGCAAAGTTTTTACCCGCGCCGAGTTGCAGATGATCCTCGATCTCGCCGAAAAGCACGATGCCTTTGTCATCACCGACGAGCCCTACGAACACATCGTCTATGCGCCGCATGAGCACGTGTACATGCACTCGCTTCCCGGCGCTGCCGAGCGCGTGATCGTCTGCAATTCGCTCTCCAAAACCTACTCCATCACCGGCTGGCGCCTCGGCTACGTGCAGGCCGCGCCCCACATCATCGCGCAGGCACGCAAGGTGCACGACTTCCTCACCGTCGGCGCCGCTGCCCCGTTGCAGGAGGCCGCCGTCGCCGGACTCGAACTGCCGGACAGCTACTACCACGGCCTGCGTGATCTCTACACCGAAAAGCGCGATGTCTTCCTCAACCACCTCCGCGCCACCGGCCTGCCCTTCACCGAGCCGCACGGTGCCTACTACGTCCTCATGGACATCTCATCCCTCGGCTTCGCCACCGACACCGAAGCCGCCGAATGGTTCGTCCGCGAAGTCGGCGTCGCCGGCGTCCCCGGCTCCAGCTTCTTCCGCGAACCCGAACACCGCTTCATCCGCTTCCACTATGCCAAGCAGTTGGAGACGCTGAACGCAGCTGGGGAGAAGTTGTTGAGAGTGAAGTTGGGGCGGTGAATCTAGCGCCAGTTAGGCGACGGTTATTTGGGGGTAAGTCCTCTGAAGATAGGTCCAAACCTCGTCGAGTCCTGGCGAAAGACCCGAGAAGCTGATGGTTACAGGGGGAAATCCAAGTGAGGCATTGGCCTGCGCTATGAACCGCTTGTGAGCCGGAAGTCGCGACAGATAGATGCTCTCATCTCGAACCTCGACGCAAAGAAAACGAGTCGACTTGACCGAAGCGATCCGGAGTGACGTAATATCTGCCCATGGGATGAGGCCAAATGATGAACGGAGGTCATGAAGCCCGTTGTCGTCAATAATGACTGAAGCTTTGCTGCGAAAGAGCTGCGCTCCAATGGCAAGAAAGCCGAGGCCAAAAAAAGCCACGCCAACCCAGCCAGCAATTTGCGGCTTCAGTTCCGGAAGCGTCGTGCAAAAGTAGCACATACTTATCATGAGGACGCAGAGAATGAGCAGTCCGATTGTCTTTGGAATGGAAGTGTAGCATTTCATTGGGTGTAGTCGCCGAACGCTTAATCAGAGACTCTGGCGGCGCGCGCACGGCGCTTCCTTGCCGCAGGTGACTTTGACGCTCCTCCTGTTGTCTCCAGCGTTTTGTTCGGGCGATTGACTGTGCTTTGCTGGCCTTGTCGTTGAATCGCGTCCGCAATGATGCGGTGCAAATCAAAATCAAATTTGGCCGCTAACGACTCTCTGGCAGCGCGGACTTCTTGGATGAGCGGGTTGTTCATGGCGAGGATGTTAACAGAGCTTCAGGTGTGCAAATGATGGGGATGAAGAGATTGTGATAGCGGCAATACTCGACCAACTCCTTTTGAAGAACAGGATTGGCAAGGTGTTTGCAGTTCCAGGTAAGCAGGTAATCCATCTGATGCAAAATGCAGATCGCCAGATGAGAGGCATCCATGACCGCTTTGGCTTGCAAGGAAAGCAAGCGAACCAAGTCCATTGCCAAAGGCTCAATCTCCGAAACAACGGTCAAATGTGGGATGCCTTGCAAATAGACCATCCGCCTTGTTGCTGCACCAGCATCGCCGCCCGAAGCCTCATCAAGCGTGAACACGGAAGTCTATAGGCGGAACCTGCTACGTTCGTTCTGCCACCACTCATGAGTCACCTTCTGATCGGCGGCGATAGATGGCTGACTGCTTGGGTGTGCGCCCAGGTAGCTAGGGATCGTCGTCTCAATGTAAACGGTCTGCATCTGGCGAAAGATACGCCCGGTCGATCACTCGTAAAGCAGGCAAAAATCGGATGCTATCACGGATCGCTACAAGTTCGCCGCATACGCCTGCAACTCCCGATACTCCACCAGAATCCTCTTCACCGCCGCTACCGTCGCTTTCACCTGCGCGTCCATCGGGGCCAGCGCTGGTGTCTCAAACACAATCTCCAGCGCATGCGGTCGCTGCTCTGGGGGAGCGCTGAGGATGCCGAGGTAGCCTTCTTTGATGATGCCGCGTGAGGCGAGGAAGCCGTCGATGATGGGCTGTTCGTTGCGTGGCAAATACTCACTCGCGGCCTGCAACGCGGGTTCCAGCAGATGCTCGCTGAGCAGCGCACCGCTGACGAAGCCGTAGCAGCCGTCGGAGGTGTCATCGGAGTGCAGCGAGATGATGCCATCATAGCGTTCACGACGCAGCTCGGCTTCCAGATAGACGACTTCGGGTTCGGTGGACCCAAACCAGAACTCGCGGTTCAGGTCGAGGCCGCTGTGGCTGTGCCGTGTGCCGAGCGTGCGCCCCGTGGGATTGCAGATAGGAAAAAAGTGCAGCTCGTAGTCATGCAGTTCATCCGGCCTCGCAGCGGCCCAGATGATGAGCTCATGCGTGGCGAGCGTGCCTGCCTCTTCATCGCCATGAATGCCGGCGAAGATGCCGATCTTGATGCCATGGCCCGTTTTCACGGGCTTGCTGACACGCTTCGTGAGGAAGCCGCCTGGTTCTGGAGAATCCATTTCAATCATCAAGTCATCTGTAGCACTGCTACGTCGAGCGGTTGCCGGTGATCTGCAAATGGGATGGGCGGGGCACGCTTTCAAGTTCTCTCTTTCTCGCCTGTTGCCTCCGTAGGGTGGAGATGGCAGCGGACCTTTGATCAAGCGGGCGTTAAAAAATTTGAAAACCACGCCGCTGGCGGCGTTTCTTTCGTCCTGTTTTTTTACCCAACCATGAGACTTCTCTCACTTACCACCCTCCTCGCCGCGCTGGCGTTTACCGCCCGCGCTGAACTGAAACTCCCCGCCATCATTGGCGACAACATGGTGCTGCAGCAGAAGCAGACCAATCCGCTCTGGGGCTGGGATGCACCCGGCACCGAAGTGACGGTGAAATTTGGGGATCAAACCAAAACCGCCAAAGCCGGTGCCGATGGCAAATGGACGGTGAAACTCGACCCGGTGCCTGCAAACGCGACACCTGCAACGATTTCGATCCAAGGCAGCAGCACCAAGGAACTGAAGAACGTGCTCGTCGGCGAGGTGTGGATCTGCTCCGGCCAGTCGAACATGCAGATGAGCGTCAGTGGCAGCTGGGACGCTGATCTGGAGACTGCCACGGCGAAGTATCCCAACATCCGCCTGATCACCGTGCCGAATGTCGGCACGCAGGAGCCGCAGCAGGATTTCAAGGGCGAGTGGAAAGAGTGCTCGCCAGCGACGGTGGGCGGCTTCAGCGCCGTGGGCTTTTTCTATGGCCGCGTACTGCACAACATACTGGATGTGCCGGTGGGCCTGATCAACAACGCCTGGGGTGGCAGTGCTGCCGAGGCCTGGGTGAACCGTGCTGAGCTCGAAAAGGACCCGCGCTTCAAGCTGCTGATGGATGGCGCGAAGGCTAAAGAGGCTTCCCTCGCTTCTCCCGAAGCCACGGCCAAATATGAAGCCGATCTCGCCAAATGGAAAATGCAGGCGGATGAAGCCAAGAAAGCGGGCAAACCCTTCACCGTCCGCGCTCCAGGAGCACCCACTGCCTGGCTGAGCGGCAACGCACGCCCTGCCAACATCTACAATGGCGCACTTGTTCCCACCATCGGCTACGGCATCAAGGGTGCCATCTGGTACCAGGGTGAATCCAACGCCGGACGCGCCTATGAGTACGCCAGCCTGTTCCCCTTCATGATCCAAAACTGGCGCAATGAGTGGAAGCAGGGCGATTTCCCCTTCTACTGGGTGCAGTTGGCAGACTTCATGGGCGAAAAAACCGACGCCGAGCAGGCCACCGCCAGCTCCTGGGCCGAACTGCGCGAGAGCCAGACGAAAACGCAGGCTGCCATCAAAAACGGCGGTCAGGCCGTCATCATCGACCTTGGTGAGGGCAATGACATCCATCCGAAGAACAAGCGCGACGTGGCCGAGCGCCTGGCCCGCTGGGCGCTGGTGAAGGACTACGGCATGAAGCTGCCCTATCGCAGCCCTGAGTTCAAATCCGCCGAGTTCGCGGAGGGCAAGGCCACCGTGACGCTCGACACCTTCGGCAGCAACCTGCGCACCGTCGATGTCAGCGAAGTGAAGGGTTTCGTGGTCTGCGGTGAAGACAAAAAGTGGACCTGGGCCGAGGCGAAAATCGTTGGCAAAGACAAGGTCGAAGTCAGCGCCAAGACTGTCGCGAAACCCGTGGCCGTTCGTTACGCCTGGTCCGACAACCCGGTGTGCAACCTTTACAGCACCGAGGGTCTGCCCGTGACACCCTTCCGCAGCGACGACTTTGACATGCTCACCAAGCCGAAGCAATAAGAGCCAAGCCGTAATATGAATTCCAGAGTCCCCCGGCCTGACAGCCGGGGGATTCTTATTTTCGGCGTACGGCTGTCCATGCCGCACGAAACGGCCAGGCCAAAATACCAAAGACAAAGCCGACCACTCCGTTAATCAAACGCGCAGGCAGGAGCAGCAGGCGGAGAGCCGGATGCAGCACGGCTTTAACCGCCGCGTTTTTCTCATAGGCCAGGTGAACCAGGATGATGCCAATGATGCCGGCGAATTTAACCGCCTTGGCGATGTGGTAGTGCCCTTCCGACCCGCCGATGAGGCCGAAGCCACCGATTTCGACGACCTCTTTGACGCTGTGGTCCCAGTAGAGTTCCACCCCGAGGAGCAGGCCGACGAAACCCACGAGCAAAAAGGCGGTGTGCTCCAGCCAGGGCTGACGTTCGAGCAGCTTGATGCAGTAACCCGCCACCAGCCGCAGCGTGATGATGCCCAGCGTCACGCCAATATAAACCAGCACCTTGCTGTCGCGTGCGAAGGCCACGGCGGCGACGACGTTGTCAAAACTCAGGCTCAGATCGAGAAAAGCGATCATCGCAATCGTGTTGGCGAAGCTTTGCGGGACCTTCTTGGCTTTGCCATCTCCCGCTTCCCCAGCATCCGCCTGATCCGCAAAATGGGAGCACATCAGCCACACGAGGTAGAGCGAACCCAGCAGCATCAGCCAGTGGTTGTTCATGATGAGGCTGGCGGTGAGCAGCGCCACGATGCGGAAGCCATAGGCGCCGATGTAGCCGATGTTCATCGCCGTCTTGCGCTGCTTTTCTTCCAGATGGGATGCCATCGCGGCAATCGCCAACGCATTGTCCACGGAGAGGAGCCCTTCGATCAGGATCAAGGCCAGCACCACGGGGATGCCCTCTTTCACAGTGGTCCAGACGTCAGCGGCGGCGAGTATTTCGAATGTCATCAGCACTCATGATGGCGGACGCATCCCGGCTTTCCAGTACCATTTGGCGATGAAGAAAAAACACCCCGTTTCGGCAGGCGAAACGGGGTGTCAGAAAAAACCATCGGCAGACGCTGGTCAGGAGTAGGAGGACTCCACCCGTTTCGCCACATCCTTGTAGCCGTAGTCCGCGTTGTAGATTTCCTTGAGCGCCTCCAGGCTTGCCGTCTTGTCGCCCATTTTTTCCAGCACATTGGCCAGTTCGTAGAGCACTTCCTTCTTGGTGGCGTCCATGACCAGCAACTCTCTTGAGGCCTCCATAAACGAAGTTTTGGCCAGGTCGTTCATGTTCTTGCGCTCGAAGCAGCGTCCCAGCATGAGGATGGCTTTGATGCGCAGGTTGGGGTTTGACTTCGCCTGCTGGAGCTCGGGGAGTGCTTCGCCGTACATACCAGCGCTGAAGTAGGCCTGACCCAGTTCGTAGCGCAGGGTTTTGTCGGTGGGATTGCGGTCCACACGGGTCTTGGCCTCGCTGATGACCACACTGGCGCGCTGGCGGCGGATTTCAGCCACCTGTGCGCGTTTGTCTTCGATGTCGGGTGCGTCGGGATTGGCTTCGATTTCGCGCTCGTATTCCTCGATCTTTTGATCCTGCACCTTGTCGCGGAGGTTTTCCACCTTGCGCTGAAGAGCGACGTCTCCGGCATTCAAAGTGAGGGCGTAATCGTAGAACATCAGCGCTGTTTCGAGCTGGCCCAGACGTTCATAGAGATCCGACATGCGTTTGACGATGACGATGTTCCCCTGGTCGGCGTTGTATTGCTCGATGGTTTCAGCGAGAAACTGCTCCATCTGGTCCTGCGTCATGCCCTGGCGGCTGAGCATTTCGAGCTTGGCGGCTTCGCCGGAGTCCTTCATGGCATCCTTGAAGTTGGCGGAGCCCCAGCCCTGATTTTTGATGGAGCCTTGTGCCGCAGCATTCTTTTCCCCCTGCATGGCTTCCATGTCACGAGGGTTGACCTTCACGATCTCGCTGTAGATGGCGGCGGCTTTTTCTGGCAGCCCGATGGCCATGTAGTGCTGCGCCAGCTTGTGCATGTTCTTGGTGTTCTCAGGATGGCCGCCCTTGATGGTCTCCAAGGCAAATGACGCCAGCTCCGGGAACTGCAGCTTCATCGCCAGATCAAAAAGCTGTTCATTCGCGCTGAGGCTGAAGGGATCCTTGCGGAACACATTTTCTTCCATGTCGGCGATGGTCTCAGCCGGGTCTTTTTTGGAGCTGGGCTTGAGGCCGCCCATGCCAAAACTGAACTTCTTGCCGCTGCCCACGACTTCGCCTTCAGCGCTGCGCAGCATCTTGCGGCCGTCCAGAAATCCAACGTTGGCGGTCACGATGGGCAGCACCTGATCGATCACATACTCCCAGTTTTTCCGCTCGGCGGAGATGAGTGCTTTCTTCCAAAGGGCTTGGTACTTGGGTTCGAGTTCTGCTTCCTGAACGATCATAATGCTTGGGGTGGTCTTGACGAGGGTGGATGGAAAGTGGGCGGCGGCTATTTTTTCCCGCCACCAAACCAGGCGGAGATGCCGCGCAACTCAGCACCGGTACCCTCAGTCAGACCTTTCATGGTGAATCCGTGCTCAAAGAGCACCATCCAAACAAAGGTGGCGACGAGGAAAGCGAGGGTCCAGAGGACTTTGGAGAGAATGCGCATGCCGATTTTCTCTACTCTATGAAGAAAACGTGTGAATCGTCCAGCACGGAGTTGCGCAGATGGCAATTGGCAGCGGATTTACTCCTTCTCAAACAGCAGCCGCAGACTGTTCAGACACACCACCACCGTGCTGCCCTCATGCGTCAGCACCCCCAGGGTGAGCGGCACGATGCCAAACAGGGACGCCACCGCCATCACGATCACACTGCCCAGGGAAATGATGAGGTTCTGCTGAATGATGCGCCGCGCCTGCTGGCTGATGCGCCGTGCGGAGAGCAGTTTTTCGATTTTGTCCTGCATCAGCACCACATCGCTCTGCTCCAGGGCGGCGTCGCTGCCGCGCGCCCCCATGGCCACGGAGACGTAGGCGGCGGCCAGGCTCGGCGCGTCGTTCACGCCATCGCCAATCATCGCCACCTTGTGCCCGGCCAATGTCAGCTCACGGATGACGGCCATCTTGTCCTCCGGGTGGAGACCGGCGCGCACTTCGGCGATGCCCAGTTTCTCCCCCACCTCTATCGCCGCCGCACGGCGGTCGCCGGTCAGCATGATCGTGCGCACCCCGTCGGCGGCCAGTTTTTCCAGCACGGCACGGCTGCCTGCCCGGATCTCATCCTTGAGCAGCACCCGTCCCACAATCTGCTCATGCAGCACCCAGACCTCGCTGAAGCCCAAGGGTGCGTCTGGCACCCCCGCCAGCACTTCGCCCAGAGCGCTGTCTTTGACGAGTTCGCGCCGTCCCACGTAGCTCAGGCCAGCCTCCGTCCGCCCACGCAGCCCCTGGCCGGTGATCGACTGAAATTCTGCGAGTTTGTCCATCACGATGCCCTGCTTCTGAGCAAACTGCGTGATCGCACGCGCGATGGGATGGTTCGAGTTCGACTCCAGGCTTGCCGCGATGCGCAGCACATCCTGCTCCCGGCCGGCGGGGAAGCTTTCGATCTTCGTCACCTTCAGTTCGCCTTCCGTCAGCGTCCCGGTTTTGTCCATGGCGATGACATCGACCTCGGCGAGTTTTTCAATTGCAGCACCGCCACGGAACAGCACACCGCGTCGCGCTCCCCAGGCAATCGCCGCCAGGATGGCCGATGGGATCGACAGCACCAGCGCGCAGGGGCTCATCACCACCAGCAGCGTCATGGCGCGGTAAAACGAAGATTTCGATCCCGCCACGTTTTCGAAAGGCGGAATGCCAAAACCCAGCCACCACACAAAAAACATCAGCGCCACGACGCCGAGCGTGAGGATCGTGTACCGCGTGCCGAAACGATCCGTGAACCGCTGGCTCGGTGCGCGCAGATGCTGCGCGGTCTCGATCAGCGTGATGATTTTTGCCAGCGCGCTCTGCGTTGCTGGGCGATCCACACGCACCTGCACCAGGCCCCATTGGTTCAAGGTGCCGCCATAGATGGACGCGCCAATTTCCTTCGCAATGGGGATAGCCTCGCCGGTCAGCGTCGATTCATCCGCCGCCGTCGAGCCCTCAATGACCGTGCCATCCACGGCGAAGAGTTCATCAGGCTTCACCAAGATCACCTCACCCACCTGCAGCGTCTGCACGCCACGATCTGTGGTTGTACCATTCGGCTGCAGCACGTGGGCGAATTTAGGTGCTGCTTTGGTCAGCGCATTGATTTCCCGGTGGGTGCGGAACATCACAAAATGCTCCAGCGCACCCGAAGTCGAAAACAGGAACAGCAGCAGTGCGCCCTCCTCCCACGCCCCGATCGACACCGCACCCGTGGCGACGGCCAGCATCAGGAAATGCACATCGAGCCGCCGCTCGCAGAGGTTTTCCCAGGTGTCCTTCGCCGCGTCCCAGCCACCGGAAATCAGCGAGATGGCGAACAAGCTTTTGGGCAGCCAGGACGGTGCTGAGAAGAAACGCTCGGTGATGTATCCCGCCAGCAGCGTCACGGCGCAAAGTCCTGCCTGCAGTGCCAGCACGCGCCACTCATTGTCGCTCTCCTGCTCCATCTCATCGGGTTCTGGCCAGGCAAAATCACGCCATTTCCAGAACTTGGGTGCCGTCGGGCAGGAGGGTTTTTCGAGCACGAAGGCCCCGTCCGCCTTCTGCTGCACCGCGAGCATGCCGTTGCTCAGTGGCACCTGGCCGTTCTGCTTCAGCCATTTGGCATCCACCGCCCGCAGCACCTCGGAGAGCTTCGCCTGCAGCAGTTCTCCATCCACCTGTCCCAGGGTCGCCATCTCGACCCGCTTGGAATCCGGATTCAACCGGATCGATTCAATGGCGGGTTCCTCCAGCAGGAACTCCGCCAGCGCTGCCATCCAGGTGGAGGAGTCGGGAGGTGCTGGAGTGGAATTCGGCATGCGTGAGAAAGGGAAGCATTACGAACAAGCAAGCCGCGTGACAACCTGTACTTCTTCGCACATCATCTGCACATGATTCGCAGTCTCATCGCCGGTTCGCTGCGTGTGTTTTCCGGTTCCGTCGCCCGCTGGCAGGGCTGTGGGCCGGATTTGGTGCAGCGTGTGTATTTCGCCAATCACACCAGCAATCTCGACGGGCCCGTCCTCTGGGCCTCACTGCCAGCCGCGGTGCGATCGCTCACGCGCATGGTCGGCGCCAAAGACTACTGGTCGGTCGGTCGCGTGCGTCCCTTTCTTGCCTGCCATGTGTTCAATGCCGTGCTCATCGAGCGTAAAAATCCCACGCCGGAGGCGAATCCGCTCATCGAAATGGTTCAGGCCATGGGGGACCGCCACTCGCTCATCCTCTTTCCCGAAGGTGGCCGCCAGAACAGTCCTGAACCGCAGCCCTTCAAGCCCGGACTCTTCCATCTCGCCAAAAAGCGCCCGGATGTGCAGCTCGTGCCCGTGTGGATGGAAAACCTCAACCGCATCCTCCCCAAAGGCGAAATCCTCCCCGTCCCCGTCCTTGGCAGCGTCACGTTTGGCGAACCGATTCGGCTGGAGCCAGACGAAACGAAGCTAGATTTCCTCGTGAGGGCGCGCGAGGCGGTGCTGAAATTGCGGCAGTAGTGACTGCCTCAGGCAGCTTGTTTTGCGTGCTGCTCTTCAGCGGGTGAATTCAACCCTGGCAGCAGGGGGTAACCTTCGGTGACGAGAAACACAGCAATATTTTGACGATGCTCCGATTGCAGTGTTGTCCCAGCGCTGGGGTGGGCATCTCCGTTTTGAGAATGCCACAGAGAGAAGCGAACAAACCCGTAACGTTCATAGTAGCCAATCGAGTCTTCGACCGCATGGATCTGCACGACGACTGGTGGCCCATTAAACCTCGCCAGCCGCGAGAGCAGGAGCAACCGACCAACGCCCTTTCTCTGAAACTCGGGATGGATCAAGCCATAGATCAACGTCGCCTGGCTGCCATCTAAAGTTGTGCCGCCACAGGCGACGATGCGGCCCTTGTGCTCAAGGACAAGCATTGAGCCATTGTCTCTCTTCAGGACTTTTTCAAACTCCTGCTCTACTTCAGGAGGAAAGCGACCTGGCGCGTTCATCTGGTAAATCTCCAGGCATGCCTGGGTATCCTCTGGGTTCCAAAGGCGGACTACATATTCCTTGGGCAGCGGCTTCTCCGTGAGCTTTTTGATGTCGATGTTTGGCAGAATGATCGGAGGCACCAGATGCAGACTCGCCATCAGGTTGAACAATTGGCATTGAGCTTTTGCCAACCGTCCTTGCCTCAGAAATCCTTGCTGCAACCAGCGGCCCAAGGGGCTCTTGAGAATCAGGAAGTAGAACAGCGCACTGTAAATAACGCCGAGTGTGTGCAGGTCATTCATGCTCCAGAAGAGGAGGACGCAGACAGCTACTTCAGCTCCTTGATCCGCACATTGCGATACCACACCGGCAGCGCTTCATCCTGAAAAGCGATGTGGCCCAGGTTCGGGCGGTCGGCCATTTTGATGTCATCAAGGCTGGTGTCGATGACCTGCTCGCCGTTGAAAACGACCTTCACGCTGCGGCCTTTGACCGTGATCGTGTAGCGGTTCCACTCGCCAGCGGGTTTGACCATGTTTTTGGAAGGGCCGATGCCACGCACGATGCCGCCGCAGTCGTGGTGGCCGGGTTTTTCGAGGCCGTAGGTGTCGAGGATCTGCACTTCGAAGCCGGTATTCACGGGCTCCTTCATGTCACCCACGCGCATGAACACGCCGCTGTTGCCCTTGGCGTTGATCTTGAATTCGAGATCGAGCACGAAGTCACCGTACAGTTTCTCGGTGGCGATATAGGCGTCATAGCGCTGCCAGCCTTTCTCGCCTTCACGCGGGTGCAGCGAGAGACTGCCATCGGGTTCCACGAGCCAGTTCCCCGTCGTTTTCCAGCCGGTGAGGTCCTTGCCGTTGAAAAGCGGGACGAAACCAGCCGCGTCAGCCGCAGGGTGAAGGTCTTCGGCATGGGCTGCGGTCACGAGGCAAATGAGGGCGAGGAGGGCGAGGAGGGAGGCAAGTTTCATGGTGGTCAGCTTCAAACGGGCCGACGCAGCCGGATAAATCCCCGTTTGACATCTGGGTAACTATTTGGAACATATCAACGTATCCTGATACGTTGATCCGTTCTATTTCACCCTAACCTGAACCCACGCCACAACCTCATGTCCGACTTTAAAGTAAAAGACATCGCTGAAGCCGCCTTTGGCCGCAAAGAACTCGACATCGCCGAGAGCGAAATGCCCGGCCTCATGGCCACCCGCGAGAAATACGGTCCCAAGAAGCCCCTCGCCGGCGTCCGCATCACCGGCTCCCTGCACATGACCATCCAGACCGGCGTGCTCATCGAGACGCTCAAGGAACTCGGTGCTGACGTCCGCTGGGCCTCCTGCAACATTTTCTCCACTCAGGACCACGCCGCCGCTGCTATCGCCGCTTCCGGCACCCCCGTCTTTGCCTGGAAGGGCGAGACCCTCGAAGAATACTGGTGGTGCACCTGGAAGGCCATCATCTTCCCAGGAGACAAAGGCCCGCAGCTCATCGTCGATGACGGTGGCGACGTCACCCTCCTCATCCACAAGGGCTATGAGATGGAAAACGGCGACAAGTGGGTCGATTCCCCCTCCGACAACCACGAAGTGAAGGTCATCAAGGACCTCCTCAAGGACATCGCCAAGAACCAGCCCGGCATTTTCCACACGATCGTCAAAGATCTGAAGGGCGTCTCCGAAGAGACCACCACCGGCGTGCATCGCCTCTATGAAATGGCCAAGGCTGGCAAGCTGCTCTTCCCTGCCATCAACGTCAACGACAGCGTCACCAAGTCCAAGTTCGACAACCTCTACGGCTGCCGCGAATCCCTCCTCGACGGCATCAAGCGTGCCACCGACGTCATGATCGCCGGCAAGGTCGGCGTCGTCTGCGGCTACGGCGACGTGGGCAAAGGCTGCGCCGCTGCTCTTCGCGGTATGGGCGCTCAGGTCATCGTGACCGAAATCGACCCTGTGTGTGCCCTCCAGGCCGCCATGGAAGGCCACCGCGTGATGCCGATCGAAGACACCCTTGGCTACGGCGACATCTACGTCACCACCACCGGCAACAAGGACATCATCACCCTCGCCCACATGGAGAAGATGAAGGACCAGGCCATCGTGTGTAACATCGGCCACTTCGACAACGAGATCCAGGTCGATAAGCTCAACGCCCGCACGGACGTCAAGCGCCTCAACATCAAGCCCCAGGTGGACAAGTACACCTTCCCGGCTGGCAACAGCATCTTCATGCTGGCTGAAGGCCGTCTTGTGAACCTCGGCTGCGCCACCGGCCACCCGAGCTTCGTGATGAGCAACAGCTTCACCAATCAGACCCTCGCTCAGATCGAACTCTGGGCAACCAAGGACACCCGCCCAGTCGGCGTGACCGTGCTTCCCAAGAAGCTCGACGAAGAAGTCGCCCGCCTCCACCTCGCCAAGATCGGTGTGAAGCTCACGACCCTCACAAAGGATCAGGCCGACTACATCGGCGTCCCCGTCGAAGGCCCTTACAAGACCGATCACTACCGCTACTAAGCGCGGTAGAACCACTCACAACCCCAAAACCACGAGGGCGGCCAGAGATGGCCGCTCTTTTTTGTCGTCACGCCGGAGCTTCAAAGGGACCTATTCGATGGCACTGGAGCGTTACTCACAGAGACGTGAAAATCTCTCATTGCCGATCTGGCAACGATTCCTCATCAAACAGAAACCGGGCAGCGCGTGATCCGCTGCCCACCTGTCAGTCAGTCCTAGCTCTTGCGCCCGGCAGGTGCTGGCTTGGGCTTTTCCTTCTTCGGCTTTTTGACTTCCTTTTTGTGAGCGTTGTTGCCTTTGGCCATAATGGTATGCGTGTTGTTGGGTGCGCTTGGAATGTGGCTGAGGCGCATGCATCTTGCAAGGTGCGGCTGATGACATTCCCGGTCTGAAGATATGGCTAAGCGATAAGTCGTGGTCGGGCTGACAAAATTCCAATCGACACTAAAGATAGATTTATCACCCGCATATGGCTTCGATTCACTTAGGCGGTATGTGATCATACTTGCGCATTGCTTGTTGGAATGACTGGCTAAGAATAGATGTATCGACAATGACACAATAATCATCACGCTCAGTCATGAAGACATCGCTTCAACCACAGTGGTTAGGTACCCACCATGCCTGCAAGCAATGTTGGATCATGACGCAGCAGCCTCGCCTGCCTGGTGAGCTGGACGCTCAAGAGGAACTTCCGATATGACTCCTCAACGTTGGATGCCACCCTGGTCAGCGTTGTTGCCCCCGTTGGTGGCGCTCGGGGTGCAATGGCTGTGCTGGTCATGGCTCAAGCCACTGGTGTGGTTTCTGTTTTTTCCCGCCGTATTCTTCAGCGCCTGGATCGGTGGCCGACGCGGCGGATTGTGGGCCACCGTTTTTTCCACAGCCCTGGTGTTCTGTGTGTTCATAGTACCGAATCCCGCTATCGCTGGCAGGCATGGCCATGTGCTGCTTTCGATGTGTGTATTCATTGGCATGGGTATGCTGATGAGTTTGCTGCATGGGCGGCTGCAAAACACGACAGCTCGGCTGACGGCTGTTCTGGGAGTTCTCCAGGCCACGAATCAGCATTTGGAAGCGCGCGTGCGGGTGCGTCTTGAAAGCATCGTGAGTTCCGCGCTGGATGCCATCATCAGCGTAGACTCCGAACAGAAGATTGTCCTCTTCAATGCCGCCGCTGAGACCATGTTTGGCCGCACCCAGGAGGAGGCATTAGGGCAGACGCTGGACCGTTTCATCATCGGCTTCAAGCTGGCGCCGGATCACTCTGCGGACCTTTGTGAAAAAGCGGTGGCTCATGTGCCTGAGGTTCACGCTTTGAGCGGGCGGCGGGCGGGCGGCCAGGAGTTTCCAATTGAAGCGTCCATTTCACAGATCGAGACGGAAGGTCAAAAAATCTGCACCGTGATCTTGCGCGACGTCACCGAGCGCAGGCGCAATGAAGAGGCCACATCGATGCTTGCCGCCATTGTGGACTCGTCCGATGATGCCATTGTCAGCAAGGACTTGAACAGCATCGTGACCAGTTGGAACGCCGGTGCGGAGAGATTGTTTGGGTATGTGGCGGGCGAGATTGTGGGACGCTCAATCACGCTGATCATCCCCCAGGACCGGCTGCATGAGGAAGCTGAAATCCAGTCTCAGATCAAGCGTGGGGAACACGTCGAGCATTTTGAAACGCTGCGTCTGACCAAAGGGGGGGGATTGATCTCGGTTTCGTTGTCGGTTTCGCCCATTCACAACAAAGAGGGGCAGGTCATCGGTGCCTCCAAGGTGGCGCGTGACATCACCAAACGGCAGCAGGCAGAGGCTGCGCTGCGGGCCAGCGAAGAGTGGCTGCGCCTGATCACCAACCTCGTGCCCCATGGGATCTTTGCCAAGAACGCCGCTGGTCGTTATATTTTTGCCAACCCTGCGCTGGCTGAGACCTGCGGTCTTCCCATTGAAGATGTTTTGGGCAAGGATGATTTCGACCTGGTGTCTGACAGGGCACAGGCAGAGGCCTATCGGTCGGATGATCGGGCGGTCTTGGAATCTGACAGAACGAAATTTATTTCGGAGGAGAGCCATACGGATCTTTCAGGCCGCAAACGTGTGCTCCAGACCATCAAGATGCCATTCACGGTGCCCGAAACCGGCGAGCGTGCGGTGTTTGGTGCGTGGGTGGACATCACCGAGCGCAAGTGCGCTGAGGAAGAGGTGCTGCGCTTGAATGCAGAACTGGAGCAGCGGGTGATTGAGCGCACCGCCCAGTTTGAAACGGCCAATCGTGAACTGCGCCAGAGCCGGGCGGAGCTCACAAGCCTCTTTGAGTCCTTGCCGGGGCTGTACCTGGTTCTCACTCCAGAATTCAAAATCGTTGCCGCGAGTGACGCCTATTTGACGGCCACGATGACCACACGCGCAGGCATCGTGGGACGTGGACTTTTTGAGGTGTTTCCGGACAACCCGAATGATCCAGATGCCGATGGGGTGTCCAATTTGCGGGCTTCGCTCCATCGTGCACTGGCGCACGGCAGGCCCGATACCATGGCCATCCAGAAATACGACGTCCGCCGTCCGGACGGCGTGTTTGAGCAGCGCTACTGGAGTCCGATCAACTCTCCCGTGCTAGGTGCAGATCAGCAGGTCCAGTACATCATCCATCGTGTGGAGGAAGTGACGGAGTTCGTGCTTAGCAGGTCAGCCGCAGCAGGCAGGGATGACGAACTAAACGCCCGCATGGAACAAATGGAGGCGGAGATCTTCGCGAGTTCACAGAAGGTGCAGGCGGTCAACCAGCAGCTCGAAGCCGCCAACAAGGAGCTGGAGTCCTTCTCCTACTCCGTGTCTCACGATCTGCGTGCCCCTCTTCGGGCCATGGATGGTTTCTCCCGTGCGGTGCTGGAGGACTATGGAGCCCAGCTGCCGGCCGATGGTCAGCGCTACTTGCAGGTCATCCGCACCAGCGCGCAACGCATGGGCAATCTGATTGACGACCTGTTGAGTTTTTCGCGGTTGAGCCGGGCGACGTTGAGCAAACGGACGATTGACGTCCGCCGGCTCGTGCAGGAATCCCTGGAGGAACTGCACGCTCAGCGCGAGGGGCGTGAGATCGAATTGAAGATCGGCGATCTGCCCGCGTGCGAAGGAGACCCCGCCTTGCTCAAACAGGTGTGGATCAACCTGCTGTCCAACGCCTTCAAATACACGCAGAAGCGTGCGTCAACGGTGGTTGAAATCGGGAGCAAAATGGATGGGCGGGCAAATATTTATTTCGTGCGGGACAACGGCACGGGCTTCGACATGCGCTACGCCAGCAAGCTCTTTGGCGTGTTCCAGCGGCTGCATCGTGCGGAGGACTACGACGGCACCGGGGTCGGCCTTGCCATCGTGCAGCGGATCATCCACCGCCATGGCGGCCGGGTCTGGGCGGAGGCCGCCGTGGACCAGGGTGCCACTTTCTATTTCACCCTTGTAGGAGACAACTCACCATGAATGACACAAACATCGTCGAAATCTTGCTGGTTGAAGACAGCCTGGAAGATCTGGAGCTGACCCAACGCGCTCTACGTAATGCCAAACTGGGCAATCACATCCAGATTGCCCGGGACGGGGCGGAGGCAATAGACTTCATTTTTTGCGAAGGCCAGCACGCCGGGCGCAGGATTGAGGACACGCCAAAACTGATCCTGCTCGACCTGAAACTGCCCAAGGTGGACGGGTTGGAGGTGCTGGCGCGCATCAAAAGTGATCCGCGTACGAAACACATTCCCGTCGTGGTTCTCACTTCCTCCAAGGAGCAGGTCGATGTCGTCAAAAGCTACCAGCTCGGGGTCAACAGCTACATCGTCAAGCCGGTGGACTTTGAAGGTTTTAACGCTGCCGTGCAGGAGCTGGGTATGTACTGGCTGCTGCTCAACCAACCTCCTCAACTGGACAAATAGCATGAGCCAGCCAATACGGGTTCTGCTTGCGGAGGACAATCATGCCGACGCCGAATTGGTGCTGCGTGCACTGCGCCAGGCCGGTTTCGAGCCTGACTGGCACCGCGTGGAGACGGAGCCGGATTTTCTGGAGCAACTGATGCCCGACCTCGACATCATTCTCTCCGACTACGAGATGCCGACGTTCAGCGGGCCGCGTGCTCTGGAACTGCTGCAGCAGAGCTGCTACGACATACCCTTCATCATCATCTCTGGCACCATCGGTGAAGACGTGGCGGTGGAGATGATGCGGCGGGGGGCCACCGATTATCTGCTCAAAGACCGCCTCGTCCGGCTCGGTGTCTCAGTAAGACAGGCCCTGGCGCAGGGGCAGTTGCGCAGAGAACGCATCAAGGCCGCCGAGGCCTTGAGGCAAAGCGAGCAAGAGCTGCGGAAACTGACGACGGAACTGGAAATCGAACGGGCGCACCTGACCGCTGCCCAAGCCGTGGCCAAAATGGGCAGTTGGGACACCGACCTGTCCACGTTCAACGTGATCTGGTCTGCGGAGACCTATCGCATCTTTGAAGTCACGCCCGAACAGTTTCAGCCGACGCATCAGGGTTTTTTGGCATTCGTACATCCCGCAGACCGCGCGGCAGTGGACCTGGCATTCAATCAGTCCTTCGATCAGCACGCAGTCAACTCGGTCGAACACCGGCTCCTGCTGCCAGATGGCCGCATCAAGTTCGTCGAAGAGCACTGGCAGGTCTATCATGATGAGCAGGGCAGGGCGCTGCGTGCGCTCGGCACCTGCCTGGACATCACCGAACGCAGGCAGGCGGAGGCTGAGCTGCGCTGGAAGACGGCCTTTCTTGAAGCCCAGGTCGGCGCTTCCATTGATGGCATCCTCGTGGTGGACCAGCAGGGTCGGAAGATCCTGCAAAACCAGCGGGTTGCTGATATTTTCCAAGTCCCCCAGCACATCGCCGACGACAAGGATGACAGCGGCCAGTTGCAGTGGGTCACCTCGAAGGCCGTCAACCCCGAGGCCTTTGCCGCACGGGTGCAGCATCTTTACTCTCACCCACAGGAGATCGGACGTGATGAGGTAGAACTTAAAGACGGCACCGTGCTGGATCGCTATTCGTCACCTGTGGTGGGCAATGATGGTCAGTATTATGGCAGAATCTGGGCTTTTCGTGACATTACCGCACGCAAGGAAGACGCCGCTGCACTGCTGGAATCCAAGCGGTTTCTCCAGTCCACGCTCAATGCGTTGACCTCCCATATTGCGATCCTGGATGAGCATGGAACCATCATCGAAGTCAATGCCGCCTGGGACCGTTTTGCCAGCGAAAACGACTTCAGAGGTGCTCATCGTGGCGTGGGCGACAACTACCTTCAGCTCTGTGATGCGGCGTCCGGCAAGTTTTCGGAAGAAGCCAGGCTGGTAGCCGCTGGTATCCGTGCGGTCATGGCCTGCCGGCAGGATGAATTCCACCTCGAATATCCCTGCCACAGTGCGCGCGAACAGCGCTGGTTTGTCGTGCGTGTCACCCGGTTCGGCGGTGAAGGTCCGTTGCGCGTGGTCGTGGCGCATGAAAACATCTCCGAGCGCAAACAGGCCGAAGATGCATTGCGGGAGAGCGAGGAGCGCTTTCGCCAGATTGCTGAAAACATTCAGGAGGTCTTTTGGATCACCGACACCGCAAAGCATCAGGTGATCTACCTCAGCCCGGCCTTTGAGCACATCTGGGGCCGTTCCTGTGAAAGCCTTCAAGGCACGCCGCAAAACTGGTACGAGGCCGTTCATCCGGATGACCAGAATCGTGTGATGCAGGCGGCGGCCACGCGGCAGACTGACGGTACCTACGACGAGGAATTCCGGATCATCCGGCCGGATGGATCGCTGCGGTGGATACGCAGCCGCGCCTTTCCCGTGCGCAATGCCACTGGGGAGGTTTACCGCGTGGTCGGTGTGGCGCAGGACATCACCGAACGCAAACGTTCCAGGGATCAGCTGCATGAGCAGGCCTCGTTGCTCGACAAAGCGCGCGATGCCATCTTGGTGCGACACTTTGAGCATGGCATCACCTACTGGAACAAAAGCGCCGAGCTGCTTTATGGCTGGACCGCTGATGAGGTCAGAGGACGTCAGACGGGTGATTTGCTGTATCGTGATAAGGAGGCCTATGAGCAGGCCATCGCGGCTGTGCTCAGTCATGGCGAATGGAGCGGTGAAATCCAGCAGGTCACCAAATCAGGCGTGTTAATTCTCATTGAAGCGCGCTGGACGTTGGTGCGTGATGAAGCGGGCCGTCCGCTGGCCGTGCTCGCCATCAACAGTGACATCACCGAGAAGAAGAAAATGGAACAGCAGTTCCTCCGTGCGCAGCGCATGGAAAGCATCGGCACACTGGCCGGCGGCATCGCCCATGATCTCAACAACGTGCTGGCTCCGATTCTGATGTCGATTGATCTGCTGCGGATGACCAGCCGTGATGAACGTGCCAGGGCGGTGCTTTCCACCATCGAGACCAGCGCCCGGCGTGGTGCGGACATGGTGAAGCAGATCCTCTCGTTTGCCCGTGGCGTGGAAGGCGAGCGCATGGTCATCAATGTCCGGAATATCATCCAGGACATGCAGCATCTCGTGCAGGACACCTTCCCGAAGGAGATTGCCTTCCGCACGGAGCTGGATGCGGAACTTCCCTTGTTCTCCGGCGATCACACCCAGGTGCATCAGGTGCTGCTGAACCTGTGCGTCAACGCCCGTGACGCCATGCCCAAGGGCGGCACCCTCATCGTCGCCGCCACCACCTTGCGGGTGGACGACAACTACGCGGGAATGACTCCAGGCTCCATCCCAGGACGGTACCTCATGATCAAAGTGACGGACACCGGCACGGGCATCCCGCCGGAAGTGGTGAACAAAATTTTCGATCCTTTCTTTACCACCAAGGAACAGGGCAAAGGCACGGGACTGGGGCTCTCCACGGTGCTCACCATTGTCAAAAGCCACGGCGGCTTTCTCAATGTGTACAGCGAGCCCGGCAACGGCACCACCTTCAGCATCTGTTTTCCTGCCATGGATGGTCTTGAAGGTGTGGCGGCGAAGGTGCAGGAGGACACCCATCCACGTGGGAACGGCGAATGGATCCTCATTGTGGATGATGAAGCGGCCGTGCGTGCCATCACCCAGCAGACGCTCGAGAGCTATGGCTACCGAGTGTCGATCGCAGCAGACGGCACTGAGGCGGTGGCGCTCTATTCGATGCATCGTAATGAAATTGCCGCCGTGGTGACGGACATGATGATGCCGGTCATGGGCGGTCAGGCCACCATTCAGGTGCTCCAACACCTCGATCCAGAGGTCAAAATCATCGCTGCCAGCGGGCTCGCCAACGATGGCAGTTCTGCCCGTGCCACCGCCATGGGGGTGAAGCTCTTTCTTTCCAAACCCTTCACCGCCCAGACCATCCTGACAGCGTTAAGGGAGGTGCTCAGCGAGCGCTCATAGTGTGTCGCTTCAGGCCTCGCCGGTTTTCCTGCCATCCAGACCCCACACCTGGGCATAATGATGCGCGAGGCGCAGCTTCTGCGCAGCACGCACCGAAATGACGAAGGGATAGAGCGCCGGCTCGCCGAGGCTGAGTGAGATCTCGTTGAGCACCGTGGAGAGGCACATCCAGCGCTGCAGCCAGGCAAGAAATTCACCATCCTCCTCAGCGGTGGAAGGCAGCATCTCCGGGAGTGCTCCTGATTCCCCCGGGAGCATGACGAGCGGCAGTGCGATGAACTGCACCTGGATGCCCAGGCTCTCACAAGTCTCCAGGCCGTCAAGAATTTGCAAATAATGGGCCCAGGTTTCCGCCCAGTCTTCCCAAGGATGCGAGGATGCATAGGCGGTGATGTAGTTCTGCCCCCAGTCCCCAGGAGCACCGTTTTGATAATAGGTGCTCAGCGCCGCTGTGTAGTCGAGCCACTCATCCCCGAAACGTTCGCGAAACGCCAGTCGCATGGGATCATCCCACGGCAGTTCCGACAATTGCCGCTGCCACAGGTAATGCGCACTTTCATGGCGGAAGTGCCCGAGCAAAGTACGGCTGCTTTCACCGAGCTGCTGGCGGTTGAACTGGCGGTAGCTGTCATCCGCTTCTTCCAGGTTGACCGTAATCACGCCGTTGAGATGGCCCGTGGTCACCGTGGGATTGGAGAGCGTGCTCACGATGTCAAAAGCGAGCCCGTTTTTTGGGTCGTCCTTTTTTGAAGGCAGCCTGATGCCCAGCCGCAACAGGGTGTAGATCAGCCGCCGTTTCGCCATCTCCATGCGCGCCCACAGCATGCGGTTGCGGTCCGCGCTCAGGTCGGGGATGGTACGGTTCATGCGGCACGCGACGCAGAGCACGGCGGTGGCACTGGCAGGCAGCAGCCAGTTGCAGACATTGTGCTTCACGCCGTTTTGGCAGCGTTTCATCGTGCTGTCAGGTCGCACGCGTTGCATCGCGCCCCGTTGCGGATCATAACCCACATCGCTGCTGCACTTCAAACAGCGCGAGCTGCCGAAGAAAAGTACGTTGCCACAGTCACAGGTGAATCGTTGCATGAAGTAGGCCCTTTCCTCGACTCGAATCGGGCGCTTGTCATGCGATGGTTCACACGGAAGTTTGCCCCTTCAACGGCGTACGCACGTCCTTGGCCTTCGGATTCATCGCAGTGATGCTGTTGAGGAAGCTGATCGTGACGTTGTCCCCGTCGAACTGGCATGTCACCGTGTCGCTGTGCGGAGTCTCATAGTAGCGCCACTGCATGACCAGCGTGCGGTCATCAGTCCACGCCGCACTCGCGGCGATCTTGGAGCGGGCGGTTTTCTTCGGCATGCCGCCTGAGATGAGACGCGGTGGTGTGCCGGGGAAGGCTGCCTCACAGCGCTGCCAGGCTCCGAAGCCGCAGATGATCGTGTGATCGTCGGCGCTGAAGCTGCAGGTGTTGTCTTGGAAGGCGAGGGAGGCGGTCTTTAAACCGAGGGCGTTGGTTTCGAGCTTGAAGCTGCGATCCTTGACGGCAGGCGAGGTCTTGCTGCCTTGCTGCGGGGTGAGTTTGAGCGTCTTGAGCCTGCTCAAATCGGCGGCTTGCGGCGCTGGGCCATCCATCGCAGGGAGCAGGTGCTTCCACACCAGGTCGAGCTGGCCCTGCATGTTTTTGTTTTCGCTGGTCATGACAATAACGGCATCCTGCTCGGGCATGACAATGGTGTATTGACCAAAGGCGCCATCGCCACGGAAGGCCGTGCCCTGGCAGCGCCAGAACTGGTAGCCGTAGCCCTGCAGCCAGTCGTTCTGAGCCTTGGGCCGGTCCTTCTTGTCGCTGCCGGGCTGCTGAATCTTGAACGTGGTCGCCTCATCGATCCACGCGGCGGGCAGCAGTTGCTTGTCATTCCACTTTCCTTTCTGCAGCAGAAACTGACCGAATTTCGCCAGCCCCTCCGTCTGAATGCTCAGCCCCCAGCCGCCGGTGTTGATGCCGTGCGGGCAGGTCTCCCAGCGCATGCCGCTGATGCCCAGTGGCGCAAACAAACGCGGCGTGAGGTAGTCGAGCACCGTCTGGTGGGTGAGCCGCTGCACGATGGCGGAGCACATGTAGGTGGCGGCACTGTTGTACATGAACTGCGTGCCCGGCTGGTGGGCAATATTCTGCGCCAGAAAGGTGCGTGCCCAGTTCTCCTCCTTCACGCAAACCTGCGTCGGCTCCTTTTCATTGCCGGTGGACATGGTCAGCAGATCCTTCACCCGCAGCGCCGCGAGGTTCTCGCTCACTTTCTCAGGCAGCTCATCGGGGAAAAACGAAACCACCTTGTCCTCCACGCTCAGTTTGCCTTCGGCGACGGCGAATCCGACCGCCGTGGAGGTGAAGCTCTTGCTCATCGAGTACATCGTGTGCACAAAGTCCGGCCCATACGGCTCCCACCAGCCTTCGGCGATCACCTTGCCATGCCGCAGCATCATGAAGCTGTGCAGTTCAAACTTCTCGCGCTCGATGGCATCCAGGAAATCGAGAATGCCAGCAGCGGCCACACCCTGCGCCTCCGGTGTGCTGCGTGCGAGAGCCGTAGTCGTCGCCTCGGCGAAAGCCTGGGGAATCCAGAGACTGAACGGAGCGAGGCTGGCATGTTTAAGAAAGGAGCGGCGTGAGGTGATCATGGGCTGAGATTACAAGGGTGAGTGTGAAAATGACAAGCACTCATCGAAATCAGCATTGAACCAGCCTCTGTGGGGTGCCTGCAAATATTGTCCTTGGAAAAGCCTTTGCTTCACAGCGGGCCTTGCCACTTTGCGCACTTCCATCCCGCATGCACCCGGACATCTCTCCCATCGCCGCCAGTCTTGGCATCGCGCCAGAGCACCTCATTCTGCACGGACGCCACATGGCCAAGGTCAGTCTCAAGGCCCTGCACGAGAAACCGCAGCGTGGGAAATTGATCCTCGTCTCCGCCATCACACCGACACCGGCGGGCGAGGGCAAAACGACCGTCTCCATTGGTCTCTCACAAGGATTGAAAAAAATCGGTCAGAGTGTGGCCCTGGCGCTGCGCCAGCCTTCGATGGGTCCGGTGTTCGGCCGCAAAGGCGGTGCCACCGGCGGCGGTAAAAGCACCGTGCTGCCCGCGCATTCGATCAATCTGCACTTCACCGGCGACTTCCATGCCATCACTTGCGCGCACAACCTGCTCTCCGCCGTGATCGACAATCAGCTCTTTCTAGGTGAGGCGCGGCTGTCCCCGGAACGCGTGCTGTGGAAGCGTGTCATGGACATGAACGACCGTGCGCTACGCAGCGTGCGCACCTCCGTTGGCAAGCCGACCGAACGCGCCACCGGCTTCGATATCACCGCCGCCTCTGAGATCATGGCGATCATGTGCCTCGCCGAGTCGCTCCCGGATCTGCGCCATCGTCTCGAACGCATCGTCGTCGGTTTCACTGTCGAGGGCGATCCGGTCTATGCCAAAGAATTCCGCGTCACCGGTGCCATGATGGCGCTGCTGCGTGAGGCTCTGCCACCGAATCTGGTGCAGAGCGTGGAAGGTGTGCCCGCCTTCCTGCACGGCGGCCCGTTTGCCAACATCGCGCATGGCTGCAATTCCGTGCTCGCCACGCGCATGGCGCTGGCCCATGCTGACTTTGCGGTCACCGAGGCCGGATTCGCCTTCGATCTCGGCGGGGAAAAATTCATGCACATCAAGTGCCGGCAGAGCGGCCTCGCACCTGCGGCCATTGTCATCGTGGCCACCGTGCGTGCGCTAAAGATGCATGGCGGCGCGGCCCTGGACCAGCTCACGCTGCCCGACACCGCCGCCCTGAGCCGGGGGCTGGAAAATCTGGCCGCGCATCTCGACAGTGCCGCCCAGTTTCAGCGTCCTGTCATCGTGGCGGTCAATCAGTTCACCAATGATCACGCCGACGAACTCGCCCTGGTGCATGAGTTCTGCCAGTCACGCGGCGTTCCCAGTGCCACGGCCAATGTCTTTGGCGAAGGCGGGGCAGGGGCTGTCGAACTCGCCGAAAAAGTGCTCGCCGCAATCCCTCAGGAATCCAAGCCGCTGCCGTTCCTCTATCAACCCGACGACAGCGTTGAGGCCAAGCTCACCGCCATCGCCACCAAGATCTACGGTGCCGATGGCGTGCAGCTCACCGATGAAGCGCGGGCCAGGCTGGCGCTGTTTGCCCGCAGCGGCTTTGACAAGCTGCCGCTCTGCATGGCCAAAACGCAGGACTCGCTCTCGGATGACGCGAAGAAGCGCGGACGCCCGCGCGGCTTCACCATCACCGTACGCGACTTTGAAATCGCCAACGGCGCGGGATTCCTCGTCGCCCTGACCGGCACCATGATGCGCATGCCAGCACTGCCGAAGGTGCCTGCCGCCGAGCGCATCCAGGTCACCGATGATGGCATCATGAGCGGCATCTAGCGAGGTCTTGCTGCCACGGGGCTCACGCTCTAGCTTGCTCTGCGAATGATTCTTGCCCGTACGCTCATCTTTGGTTTTCCGTTGCTCTTGGCAGCGGTGGCTGGCTGGTCGGTGCGGGAGTCCCGGCGCAGCCGCATGGACCGCACCGATGGGGTGGTGGTGATGCTGACGCAGGGAGTCCCAGTGCTGAACCCCTTTCTCCCGGCGACCGAGGCTGAGCGGGAGATCGCGGAACTGGTGCACCAACCGCTGATCCGCCTGGGGGCCGACGGCACGCTGCAGCCGGGACTGGCGGAGTTTTGGCGCTGGACGCAGGATGTGACCTGCTGGTTTGCGGATGAAGCGACGGCAAAACGAGGGCAGGAGTTGCTCCAGGCCCAGATTGGTGAAAAAAACCGCTGGGCCGAATGGCATCTCAGCTCGGTGCGGGTGCTGGAAAACCGGCTGATGCTGAGTTTCACCGAGCCCAATTCCGCAGGGGTTCAGCAGGCGTTTGAAGTAGTGGCCGGGTTGCAAATCAAGCCCGTCGTATTCTGGCGTATCGAACGCGGCACGCCGCTACGCCAGTCGTGGGACCGCTTCATGGCGGAGTCTCCGCAGGCGCGGCAGATTCAGCGGGTGTGGTTCGACGGCGCCAATGCCTGTGAGATCGTGGTCGCGGGGGATTCGCACCAGTTGCTCGAAGCCATGCATCGCTTCCTGGACACCAGCATGAATGAACCCGCCGTCATCAATCCGCTGGTGGAAGTCGGTGCCTTGAGCGAGCCGGTGCTTGATCTCGACATCCGCCCCGGCCAGCACTGGCATGATGGGACGCCCGCGACGGCGGAGGACGCCAAAGCCACGATCGAATTTTTGCGTGGCAACGACTGGCCGCTGCCAAACCGTGAAGCGCTGAGCAACATCCAGGCGCTGGAGGCGCAGAACAACGGCTCCCGCCTGCATGTGTCGTTTCGCCGGCGCCAGGGCACGGCGCTTTGTGTGTTGGTGAATCTGCCCGTTCTGCCCGCCGTCTGGCTGCGCGCTCATCCAGCGGCGCAGGAGTCTGATTTCGCGCAGCAGGCGCCGCCGGGTGCAGGCAGTCACCGCATTGCTGCACGGGACACCCGTTCGCTCCTGCTGGCACCGGTGCAGCAGGGCAAAGTGCAGCCGCGTTTTTTGTTCAACTTCTCCGCCTCGTCATTGATGACGCAGATTGGCGTGCGCACCCATACCGTGGATCTGGTCTGGCCGGCGGCGGATCGCACGCATCTGGAGCAGTTGCGGTTCACTCCGCCACGGCAGCGCCTGGTGGTGCTATGGAACACCCGCCATGACATTTTGCAGCACGAGCGCTGCCGTGAGGCGCTGGCGCTGGCCACGGACCGGGATGACCTCATTCGCACTCTGCCGGGGCGTCTTGGTCAGGTGGATGCCAGCCTGTTCGCGCCCGGTCTGTGGTTCAGCACCCAGGCAAAAAGTCCGCCGTTCCATCTGGAGCAGGCGCGCCAGCTCCTCGCCGAGGCAGGCTGGCCGCGTGATGTCACCGGGATTGCGCGCAGTCCCGAGCGCTCGTTCCGATTCACCTTGCTCGTTCCGGGCGGCGATGCGCTGCACACCCGCACGGCGGAGCTGCTCGTGGCACAGTGGCGGCGGCTGGGAGCGGAGGTGAAGATTGAGCAAGTCCCAGATGGTGCTGCTCTTGCGCAGCGTTTGCACGAGCATCGGTTTGAAGCCGTGCTGCTGGATCAGCGCTTCGAGGTTTCGTGGGACCAGTTGCCCTGGTGGCACTCCGCCCAGGCCAAAACCGGCGGCAGTAATTTCTGTGGAATAGCCGATCCACAAATCGATCTCGCCCTCGAAGCGCTGGCTGCGGAGTTTGATTGCGAGCAGGTGCCGAAACGGGTGCGTGAGCTGGAGTCCCGGCTGCTGCCCTTGCACCCCATGCTCACCTTGTTCACCACGCATGACGAGGCAGCGGCCATGCCGACCTTGCATGAACTGGGTGCCACGAGTGGTCCGGTCTCGTCCTGGACGCTGCAAATGCTTGCGGGGCAGCCGAAGCGTGCGCCGGTCGCTCCTGCCATCAAACTTCAACTGCGTCTTCCGGAATGACGAGTCTGCAGCCGTTTTCATTGCCGCCGCGCTGGCTGCCATTACGTCTGCTCCTTGGCGGAGTGATCGTCGCCTTGGTCGTGCTGCTGGCGAAGCATCAAAATTTGAACGTGTTCTTCTCATGTGCCGCATCCGTGCCGGACTTTGGGGGGCGCTGTGGCTCCAGCCTGATCGTGCTTGCCCTGGCCTTGTCGCTCGCGCTGTGCATCGCGTTGATCTTGGGGTTGTCCGCACGGCAGTTGGGTCCGCGTGTGGAGCTGTTGGTTGCTGTGCTAGGGCGCGCGCTTGCTTGTGTGCCGGTGGTGGTCCTGGCCTGGGGCTTCATCAGCGGTTGGATTGGCCGTTTAGGTTTGCCAGTGGAATCGCTGATGCCGTCTCTGTTTCCAGACACGCAAGACTCCCGGCAGGTATTGCTCGCACGTGCCCTCTGGGGGTTTCTGGCCCCGGCGTTGGTTCTGGCACTGCCGCTCTGCGGCGAACTCACTCACGGTGTCATCGCGGATGGCAGTGCGACCATGAATCTTGATCTTTCCCTGCGCGCACGGGGTGTGCCCACAGGGGCGCAGTTGTGGCGGCATCATTTGAGTCAGTTGCTGCCGTTGCTGCGGGTGCGGCTGCAATCGCTTTGTCTTAATGCTCTGGTTTATCTCATCATCATCGAAGACGCGCTGCATTTCATGGGCTGGGGGGACTGGCTGGCGCAAAGCCTGCGTGCCGGTGATGCTGCTGGCGTCGCCCTCGGCTTTGCCAGCGGCGGAGTCTTGCTGTCGCTCTTATGCGCCGGTCTGCAACTGCTGCCGGGCCGGTTGAAATCTGCTGGCGGCTTCGTCGCCACGCTGGCGTGGCAGCCGTGGTTGTTCTGGGCGCTCGGCCTGCTGGCGCTGCTGCCCGCGTCATCGCTGTCATGGCTTGTCCTCTGGGTTGCGGTACTCGTGTCAGGCAGTGCTGGCTGGCATCAGACCTGGAACCACATCGAGGCAGAACTGCCCGTCGAGGCCGCCCGGGTGTTTGGTGCTCCCGAGCTGCTGATCTGGCGCAATCACTTTGCGGTCGTGCAGTGCCGCCTGCTCATGGCCTGGATCTGCTCCGCGTTTGCACATACTTTGCTGTGCATTGCCGCCGCCTGTGCCTTGCTGCCACGGCTGGTCGAGGAACTGAACGAACCGCTGGCCAAAATCTACCGCCCGCTGGCCATTGCCACGGTGCAGGATGCTGCGCAGACTCTGGCGGATCCCTCGGCCTTGTTGCAATCCGGTGGCGGCATCGCGCTTGCCGCCTTGTGTTTGATCCAAGTCAGCCGCATCGTACAACCTCGACTTTCCTGAGCCATGTCCGCCGACGCCACTTCCCCCAAAGATGCCCCGCTGCTTTGCATCCGCGATTTGCAGATCGAATTCAGCCGCCATGACGCCGAGCCGGTGAAAGCCGTCAAAGGCATCAGTCTTGAACTCAAGCGCGGGGAGTCCATCGCCCTCGTCGGTGAAAGCGGCAGCGGCAAGAGCGCCACCGCACTCTCGTTTGCCCGCCTGCTGCCGGAGCCTCCCGCCAGCATCACCGCACGGCAGATGACGCTGAACGGTCACGAAATTCTTGAGATGAACGAGCGCGAGCTGCGTGCCATCCGTGGCAAGGAGATCGCCTACATCTTCCAGGAACCGACGACCTCGCTCAATCCGGTGCTCACCATCCGCACGCAGATCGCCGAAGCACTCGCGCTCCATCGCCCTGATGTCAGCAAGGCCGGACGCGATGACGAAATCGTCAAGTGGCTCGACAAAGTGGGCATCGTTGATTCACGCAAGCGCCTCCACGCCTACCCGCACGAGCTCAGCGGCGGCATGCAGCAGCGCGTCATGATCGCCATGGCGCTCTGCACCCAGCCGAAACTGCTCATCGCCGATGAACCGACCACCGCGCTCGATGTCACCATTCAAAAGCAGATCATGGACCTGCTCGCGCAACTGCGCCGCGATCTCGACATGAGCATCATCCTCATCACGCACAATCTCGGCATCATCCGCAGCGTGGTGGACCGCGTCGCCGTCATGTTCCGGGGCGAGATCGTCGAAACCGGCCCCGTCGATGAAGTCATCCGCAATCCCCAGCACCCCTACACCAAGGCCCTCCTCGCCTGCGTGCCGCGCATGGGGCCGAAGCTGCCCCGGTTGCAGGCCATCGACTACGCCGTGCTGGACGCATAATCGGCGTTACAGCCTCCAGAGGCTCGCCTTTGATCACTCCGCTGTTTTATTTGCTGCTATGAAAGAGAATGTTTCAGTTCCCTGCGGGCAATACATTCAATCCTTCTGCCGCCGCGATTTCACGCTGCAAGGCATCAAAGCTCAGAAACACCTTGGCTTGCCATTTCAGCGCCGTGGCGATGTGGAGCAGGTCAAAGGAACGTGCACCTCGCTGCATCGTATGCCTTTCACTCAAACGCTCTACTTCGGTGACTATGTCTGCCAAATTCACACTCGCTTCGATGACAACGCCTGATTCCAGATCGTTCTCAAATTGAGCCAGCATGGCTATACCCTCCAACTCCAAATAGCCTTTTCTGGCATCACGAGAGCGCAGGAACACTTGGAACCTTACGGCCTGCCGGAATTCATAGGCCAGCAACGAGGAAATAACGATCGGAGCGCCGATCTCCTCCAGCGTGGCGATGGCCTTTTCAGAATGGCTTTGCTGCCGGTACAGCGAGCAAAGATAAGACGTGTCCGCGCAGTGCATCAGCCGTGACAGTGTTCAAGCTCCGCTTCGCGCATCTCTTTCACCTCCGCATCGCTGAACACGCGGCTGCCCCATGTCTGCCGGAGGCGGGCGCGGAAGTCCGGCAATGGCACTCCATGCGCTTTCTCCACGGCCGGAATGATAACTCCCAGCTTTTTTCCACCCTTCGACAAAAACACTACCTCACCGGCAGCCAACAGGCTTTCGATACGCGTTGTTTGGTCAAGTGTGAGAGTGGACATATCATCGGAAGATAGTCGTTTACCCTTGGCTAGGCAAGCCCTGCCATGAGGCGGATTGGAAAGGGTCGGACGAAAGGCCGGATAAATGACTTATGATCATCTCAGTAAGTCAGGGGTGCCTGCCGTGCTGGACGCATAATCGGGATTGCACTCCACCTGAAAGCCATGCTAGCCTCTCAGAATGAAAGCCTTGCTCCTCCTTCTAGCGATGGCAGCGCCGCTCAGTGCGCAGGTGGTTCTGCCGACCACGGGCAAGAAGTTTGACACTCGCACCATCAACGGCAGCGGTGGCAGCGGCGGTGTAAGCATCGGCGGCAACACCAAGCCCCCGCCGCCAACCAAGACCAAGCTGGTCTCCTACTTCATGCTCGGGGAGCCACGGCAGTGGAAGAGCACGGACGGCAAATCGCTCCTCGGCACCATCATCACCTTCGAGGAGTCTGTGCTTGAATTTGACGCCGCGAATCCTGCTGCCGCCCGCGAGGCCGTTCAAAAAGCGCCGCCGGCCAAGATGCCTGACAAACCCACGCTCGTTCGCGAGGGCAAGATCCGCCTGCTGGTCAACAAAAAGCCTGTGGAAGTGCCGCTCGAACGACTGAGCGAAGAGGACCACAAGTACGTCAATGATTTGAACGCGCGGCTCCCCAAGTGATTCCAGGACTATCAACCCAACCAGTACCCATGAAACTCAAAAGCACCGCTCTGATCCTCCTCGCTGCGGCTTTGCTGCCAGCCTGCAAAGTGCTGACCGACAAATCACCGCCCAAAACCGAGCGTGAAATGGAAGCCGAGGCCCGCCGCATTCACACCGTTCCCGACAACATCCGCGATCCCCGCCCAGACATGCCGCCGGTAGGGCCTTTGGGTATGCCGATGCGCTGACCCCATAGCAGGTTGGGTATGTTTGGCGGATGATGATTTCTCAATCACAGGTAAGCAGCTTCGCCAAACCGCCCGACTCCGGGCGCGTTCGCAGGCTGATGTGCTTTCCAATGCGCTTAGAGACGCTCACACGCCCAGCGCAAGGTAGGGAGGCTTGTCCTCAAGCCTCCGCCGAGCGTTTCCTGACTCCCTTCCCAAATACCACTCTCTCAAAACCCACACACCGCCCACCGACCCTCCGTCGCTCCATTCTGAAACGCCTCCCCATTTGCAAAGCCGCCGCTTTCCCCCATCTTGGCCGCCCTTTATGCCCGAACTCGACAAGACCTACACGCCTGCGGAAGTCGAAGCCCGCTGGTATCAGCGCTGGCTGGACGACAAATGCTTTGAAGCCGACCCCGCTCGTGTGAGCGAGTCGCGCCCGGCCTACTCCATCGTCATCCCCCCGCCCAACGTCACCGGCATCCTCACGCTCGGCCACGTCCTGAACAACACCATCCAGGACATCCTCGCCCGCCGCGCCCGCATGCTCGGGAAAGAAGTCCTCTGGCTCCCCGGCACCGACCACGCCGGCATCGCCACGCAGAACGTCGTCGAAAAGACCCTCAAAAAGCAGGGCGTCATCAAGCACCGCGACGACCTCGGCCGCGAAGCCCTCGTTGCCAAAATCTGGGAATGGAAGGAAAAGCACGGCGGCATCATCATCGAGCAGCTCAAGAAGCTCGGTGCCTCCTGCGACTGGAGCCGCGAACGCTTCACCTTCGATCCCGACTACAACGCCTGCGTCATGCGCGTGTTCGTGGACCTCTACAAAAAAGGCCTTATCTACCGTGGCAAACGCATGGTCAACTGGTGCCCCTCCTCCCTCACCGCTCTCAGCGATGAAGAGGTCGTCATGAAGCCGCAGAACGCCATCATGTATCACTTCAAAGTCGAAGTGGTCGAAGCACCCGGCACCTGGCTCACCATCGCCACCACCCGCCCTGAAGTCATCCCTGGCGACACCGCCATCGCCGTGAATCCCAAGGACGAGCGCTACACCCACCTCATCGGCAAGCACGTCCGCCGCCCGCTCCCCGTCGAAAATCAGGAACTCCTCCCCATCATCGGCGACGAGCATGTGGATTTCACCTTCGGCACCGGCGTCCTCAAAGTCACCCCCGCGCACGACAAAGCCGACTTCGAAATCGGTCAGCGCCACAACCTGCCCGTGATCGACGTCATGCACCCGAACGGCGTGCTCAATGACCTCGCCGGCAAAGACCTCGCCGGCATGGAGCGCTTCGCCGCCCGCAAACGCGCCGCCGAGCTTCTCACCGAAATCGGCAGCCTCGTCAAAGAAGAGCCCTACCAAAACAACCTCGGCTACTCCGAGCGCGCCGACGTCCCCATCGAGTCACGCCTCAGCGAACAGTGGTTCCTCAAATACCCCAGCGTCAAAGCATCCCAGGAAGTCGTCGCCAATGGCGAAATGAAATTCCACCCCGACCGCTGGGCCAAAGTTTACGACCATTGGATGACCGGCCTCCAAGACTGGTGCATCAGCCGCCAGGTCTGGTGGGGCCATCGCATTCCCGTGTGGAGCAAGCTGCATTCTGGCTGGACATCTGCATGCAATAGCGACCACGCAAAAGTCTGCACAATTGCAGCGCAACGGAAGGACTTCATCGTTCAAAAAATTGATTCAGATCTGATCGGGCCGGACAATACTGACAAGCCTGTTCAAATCTTTGTCGCCATTGCCCCTGACGAATCCCGAGATTCCGATCAAGCGAATTACATCAAAGAAATTGAAGCTCTGGGCTTCACCCAAGACCCCGACGTCCTCGACACCTGGTTCTCCTCCTGGCTCTGGCCCTTCGCCACCATGGGCTGGCCCGAAAAGACCGCCACGCTGAAAGCCTTCTATCCCACCACCGACCTCGTCACCGGCCCGGATATCATCTTCTTCTGGGTCGCCCGCATGATCATGGCGGGCTTCGAATGGATGGGCGAGCTCCCCTTCAAGAACGTCTATTTCACCGGCATCATCCGCGACAAACAAGGTCGCAAAATGTCCAAGTCCCTCGGCAATTCGCCCGACCCTCTGGAACTCATCGCCAGCTTCAGCGCCGACGCCCTGCGCTTCGGCATCATGCGCAGCGCCCCGCTGGGCCAGGACATCTGCTTCGACGAAAAAAACGTCGAGCTCGGCCGCAACTTCTGCACCAAGCTCTGGAACGCCGCCCGCTTCCGCCAGATGCAGGGTGGCGAGACCGAAACCGAGATCAGCGCCGCGCTTCTCAGCAGCGATGACAAGTGGATCCTCCTCCGCCTCAACACCGCCATCGCCGAAGTCACCGCCGCCCTCGAAGACTACCGCTTCAGCGATGCCACCGCCACCCTCTACCGCTTCTTCTGGAGCGAGTACTGCGACTGGTACATCGAGGCCAGCAAAGCCGTGCTGCAAGGCACCGACGACAAACGCAAGGCCAACACCTTGGCCGTCATCGACTTCGTCCTCAGCAACACCCTGCGCCTCTTCCATCCGTTCATGCCCTTCATCACCGAAGAGCTCTGGCACGGCATGGCCTTCAACGCCGACCTCCCTGCAGACCAGGGCGGCAACAGCATCATGTTCGCCAAATGGCCGAAGCCTCTCGATGCCGATGAACTCGCCTACTTCGGCATCCTCCCCGAGGACGAAAAGACCGCGAACGACAAATACGAAGCCGTCAATCTCGGCCGCGGCCTCAAGAGCACCTTCAACATCAACAAGCGCGTCCGCTTCGTGCTCAAGCCTGCTCAGGAACTCCCTGCCCACGAGATCGAAGTCCTCCGCATCCTCCTCAACGCCGAGCCTCTCGACGTCGATGCCGCCTTCACGCCAACTCAAGGCACCCCCAGCGCTCTCACCCCGCTGGGCACCCTCTACCTCCCCCTCGATGGCCTCATCGACGTCGAAGCAGAGCGCGCCCGCATCGGCAAAGAAGTCGCCAAAGTCGAATCCGAATTGGAAAAGGTCACCGCCAAACTCGCCGACGAAAAATTCACCTCCAAGGTCCCGCAAAAAGTGCTCGATGAGCACCAGCAGCGCAAAACCGACTGGCAGGAAAAACTCGCCAAGCTCAAAGAAATGATGTCCGCCCTCGGCTGATTCTAAGTGCGTTGTTCGGGCTTCAGCCCGTTCTGGAGAATTGGATACGCTGAATGTCGAATCCATAACGCAGAGCCCACTCTGCGCCGCCCTTACGCCACCAGCCTTCCGTTTCCTGCATTCACGGGCCAAATTTTAGGCTTGTCGCCGGAGGCGGGGCATGACCATGCTCCGATAAACCCCCGCCAACCCGAACCCAACCAACAACCATGCTCAAGATCCTGAAACTGTCATTCCTGCCGAAGTCTCCCGACTACGGTCTGCTCATCCTGCGTGTCGCCCTCGGCTTCTCCATGCTCATACTGCACGGCCGCGGCAAGATGATGGCCTTCTCCGGCACCGCTGAAAAAATGGCCGGACTCTACGGCATGCCCGGAAATGTGAATGCCAGCCTCGCCATCTTTGCGGAGGTCGTGTGTTCCGCCTTGCTGATCGCCGGCCTGTTCACGCGTTTCGCGGCACTCATCCTGGCCATCACCATGGCCACCGCCTTCTTCTTCGTACACAAGTCCAGCCTCATTGCCGGCCCAGGATCCGGCGAACTCGCCATGGTTTACCTCGTTGCCTACGTCACCCTCGTGTTCACCGGTGCTGGCAAGCTCTCGGTGGATCGCGAGTAAGCACCTTTTCGCAGTACTTTGGCCCGGCAGCGCAGGTTGCCGGGCCTTTGTGTTTTTACGATGCGCGGGATTTCAGAGTCCCAACCAGTGACGCAAGTGAGTTTGAAGTCTTGCCACATCGGTCGGGTGCAGCCGACCAACGACTTTGCTCACGAGCCGGTCTTCGATGGTACAGATCTGCGATTCATCATCACGCGAGCAGTTCATTGAAAACGTCGTCGGCATCGTTGTCCCAGACCGTTTCGAGCTGACTTTGCGACTGCGCGAGCCACTCGGAACGCTCCGGATCGTCACTCACAAGTTCTACGGCGACGCGCACGCGAGTGTGTTCCGGCAATGGCAATGGAGCCACAAGCTGCAACAGCCCGTTTTGATAGATCGCATCGACAGCGGTGCTCATGCAATGAAAGCAGCAGCAGTCGGCATGGACGCAAGCCGGTGCCGCCGGGCCTTTTTGTGCCCATAGCTTTTCTTGCATTCGTTCTCAATCGGTGAACCGTCCGCGTCTTATGGCAAAGGTGACTCTCGGCCTGGTGCAAAGCCGGGCATTTTCAAGCAAGGAAGAAAGCGTGCAGCAGCATGAACGGCTCATCCGTGATGCAGCGGCCCGTGGCGCGCAGATCATCTGCCTCCAGGAACTCTTCAACACTCCCTACTTCTGCATCACGCAGGACACGGAACTCTTCAACCTCGCCGAAGCTGTCCCCGGTCCGACCACGGACAGACTCGCCCCCCTCGCCAAAGAGCTCGGCGTGGTGATCATCGTCCCACTCTTTGAAAAGCGCGCCCCCGGCCTCTACCACAACACCGCCGCCGTCATCGACGCCGACGGCACCGTGCTCGGCAAGTACCGCAAGATGCACATCCCGCAGGACCCGGGCTTCGAGGAGAAGTTTTATTTCACCCCCGGAGACCTCGGCTATCGCGTCTGGGACACGAAGTTCGGCCGCATCGGTGTCCTCATCTGCTGGGACCAGTGGTACCCTGAAGCCGCCCGCCTCACCGCCCTCATGGGCGCAGAGATCCTCTTCTACCCCACAGCCATCGGCTGGCTCCCCAGCGAAAAAGCTGCTCTCGGCACCGCCCAGCACTGCGCCTGGGAGACCGTCCAGCGCGGCCATGCCGTGGCCAACGGCTGCTACCTGGCCGCAGTCAACCGCGTCGGCACCGAGCAGCAGAGCGAATTCTGGGGCCAGAGCTTTGTTGCAAATCCGTATGGAGAAATCGTTGCAAAGGCCTCCGTGAGCGATGAAGAGATTTTGATCGTGCCGTGTGACTTGTCTGCGGTGGAAGATTTTCGCCGCATCTGGCCGTTTTTCCGTGATCGCCGCATTGACACCTACGCTCCCCTGACCAAACGCTACATCGATGAGTAAAGCCTCCTATCCCCAAAACTACCGTCTGCCCGCCGAATTCGAGCCGCAGGAGGCAATCTGGCTGTCCTGGCCTTCCAACAAGGAAAGCTGCCCCAAGACCTACCACAAGCTGCAGGACAAGTTCGGCGAGATCGCCAGCGTCATTTCCCGCTACGAGCGCGTGCGCATCAATGCCCCGATGCTCAGCCACATGAACATCCGCCTCAGCATCGCCGATAACGAAGGCGATCTCAGCCAGGTGGATCTCTACGAGAACAACACCAACGACGTCTGGTGCCGTGACCACGGCCCGATTTTCATCAAGCACAATGAAACCGGCAAGGTCGCCATCACCGACTGGGAATTCAACGCCTGGGGCGGCAAGTTCCCGCCATGGGATCTTGACAACGCCATCCCTGAGAAAGCGGCCGCCGCTCTCAAAATGGAGCGCTTCACTTCGAAGATGATCCTCGAAGGCGGAGCCATCGAAACCAACGGCAAAGGCACCCTCCTCACCACCGAGGCCGTCTTGCTCAATCCCAACCGCCACGGCGGCAAGCCCGGCAACAAAGCTGAGGTCGAAAAAGAACTGAAGGCCATGCTCGGTGTCAAAGACATCGTCTGGTTCAAAAAAGGCATCGAAGGTGACGACACCGACGGCCACATCGACGACATCGTCCGCTTCATCCGTGAAGACGCCGTGATCTGCATGGTTGAGCCACGTGACTCCGACCCCAATCACAAGGTGCTCAAGGAAATCCGCGAGCGCCTGGACGACGTCAAAGCCCCGGATGGCGGCAAGCTTGAGATCATCGAGATCGAAATGCCCCAGGCCATCGAAATGAAGGACTGGCGTCTCAGCCGTCTGCCGGCCAGCTACGCGAACTTCATGATCATGAACAACGCCGTGCTCCTCCCGCTTTTTGGTCACAAGAAGAAGGACGCCGCCGCCGAAGACAAGATCTCCGAGTGCTTCCCAGGTCGCGAAATCATCTCCATGATGGCCAAGGATCTCGTCACCGAAGGTGGCGCTTTCCATTGCATCGGCATGCATCAGCCGAAGTAAGATAGCGGAGCCGACAGAGCTTGAATATTCAGCGCCCTATAGCAGTGGCGCTGAATATCCATAATCAATATACAAGTTCACAAATAAACCGGCAGGAGTTTACAAAGACTTACTTGGAGGGACGTTTTCAGTCGGGTACCTTCGTGGCTTCTATGATGGCTCTACGAAATCACGATGTCTCAAAATTCTGCCGTGTGACGGGGGGCTGTTAGTACTGTTTTTGGTGAGTGCCTGTGCTCTGCCAGACGAGGCCTTTAAAAATTACTCGGCAGCAGGCCGGGTCAGCCAATGGAACAGCGTGCTGGATGCACTGGGAGCCGCCAGCATCAAGCGGGCTGAAAGCGCGGGCAATGGACCGCTCTACAATGGCGCGGCGTCCATGGGCGTGCCACGGCATGCGGGCTCCATCAACGACATCGCCAAGCTGTTCGCCGGCATGGATTCCTCCCACAGCCAGACCGCTGCGGTGATCGCGCACAAGCAGCGCATGGACACCCTTTGGGCCACCCACGTGAACGCTTACCGCAACCCTTTGCAGTCCTGGGCCAGTGAAGAGATCAGCGACTTTAAGAATGCGAACGCCATGTTCTACCCCTTCAGCGGGCCGGACTTTCTCTTTGCCAGTGCCCTGTTCCCCGGGGCGGAGACCTACGTGCTCGCTGGTCTGGAGCCTGCGGAGCCCCTGCCTCGGCTGACAGACCTTTCCCAGTCCGAGATCGACTCCGGCCTCACCGGCCTGCACAATGCCTGCTCCAGCATCATGCACAGCGGTTACTTCATCACCACGGAGATGCGCAGCAATCTGCAGGCCACCCGCTTCCGTGGCGTCCTGCCCCTCCTCATGGCCTTCATGGCGCGTACCGGTCACACCGTGGAATCCGTCGATACCGTGCGCCTGGACGGCGCTGGCAATGTCACGCTGTCCGGTTCCTCGGGCAATACGGGGCTCATGATTCGCTGCCGCAGCGGTTTCGGCGCCTCCAAGCGCGTGTTTTACTTCCGGCAGGACCTCTCCAATGCCGGCGTGAGCGCCGGCGGCCCCTTCCTGACCTTCGTTTCACGCCTGGGCCGCATTCCGGCCTTCTTGAAAAGCGCCTCCTACCTCATGCAGGAGGGCAGTTTCTCCAACATTCGCGACTACCTGCTGCGCCACAGCCGCGCCATTGTGCAGGATCCCTCCGGCGTGCCCTATCGTGATTTCGCCCGCTATGGCTGGAATCTCTGGCTCTACGGCAACTATCGCGGCACCTTGGGAATCTTCGGGGGGGGGCAGCCAGCAGCCGGACTTGGTGGCGGCCTATTCTTCCGGGCGCTACCCTGTCAAGCCGCTGAACTTCGGCATTGGCTATCTGATCAACCCTCAATCGACCTGCCTCATGGTGGGGCGTCCAACCCGTTGAAGCCGGAAAGGCAGACTTTTGGTTGACGCCATAAAGTCCTCGGCTAGTATCGCACCCCAATTTTTTCCCCCAGAACTCATCATGGCCACCATCTGTCAAATCACCGGCGTCGGCGTCACCCGCGGCCACCACATTCATCGCAGCGGTAAAGCCAAGAAAGAAGGCGGTATCGGTCGTCACATCACGAAGCGTGTGAAGCGCTGCATCTTGCCGAACCTTCGCAAAAAGCGCATTTTCGTTCCTGAACTCAACAAGTTCATCGATGTGAAGCTCAGCGCCCGTGCCCTCAAGACGATCGACAAAAACGGCGCTTATAACGTCCTCAAAGGAGCTGGCCTGATCTAATCAGCCGCTTTCAACTTTCCTTTCCCAAGGCGGATCTGGCAACAGATCCGCCTTTTTCATTTCAGCATGGAGAATGGAGGTGCCCTCCTGTCTATCGGCCACGACAAGGACGGCGGACCTTTTTCAGCGCCTGCGCCGTGACAGACCCGATGCAGCGGTTTTTTCCCTGCCCAGCCCTGCGGTACCGCGCCACGCAGAGCTGGTAGGGACCCGCTGCGCGCGTCCTTAGAATCCTTTGTCCCGACGCTACCGTCTCAGACGTGTGCGATACTAGCGTCAGCGCCCGTTGTTCACTGCCAGACGTACCATCATGCTGCCGGATCAACCGTTCTAGTGATGATGTCCTCCAAAGGAGATGCTGCTGCTGCCGGGAATCGCCACACCGGGAACGATGCCATTGGTCTGCTGGCCGAAGTAAACGGGTGCGCTGTTGTTGGCGTTTGTGTAGCCCAGGGTCGGGCTGTAACTGACTCCGGGAAAGCCATAGAAAGTGGTGCCGTTGCCCTGCGGCACATAAACACCACCGGTGCCAGGGATGATCTTGGGGTTGCCGGGATTGCTCCAACCGCTTGTGTGCAAGGCACCATGGCCATGGCGGCCCATCCCAGCATTGTTGGGGACACCAATCTGTCCCAAGCCCAGTATGGGAGCCAGACTCCGCATGTAGGAGCCATTGGGCTGCTGCATGTACACCACCGGTTGCTGGCCACCGTATTGGGCTTGCGCGGCGATCATGGCTTCCGCCAGTTTCGTTTCGCGTTCGCGTTTGGCCTGCGCGGCTTCCTTGCGCGCCTCCACATGCTCTTTTTCATAGGCATCTGCTTTGACGGCGTCGTATCCCAGGGAGTTGCGCATGGAGGTGGACAGGTCTGAGTACAGCACTTTGGCCATCCCTTTGCTGTGCGAGAACGAAACCCCGTCGGGGTCGCGTTTGAGGATTTTGCACTGCTCAAAGACTTTCCCCTGAGCCGTTTCGATGGTGGTAGGATCGAGTGCCGACGCCGTCAGAGCGAGTCCCAACTGAATTGTGATAGTCAGAAGCGAGAACGTTTTCATAATAGTTATGGAATTGACTCTAAATCTCGCGAAATACCAGCATTTATTGCTTCGGTTATCCGAAGCAATGGAGTCAGCGGTGGTGATGGCCGAAGCCACCGCCGAAACCACCGCCGAAGTGCAAGCCATAGCCGAAGCCGATCCCGGAATAACCGCCGTAGTAAGGGTAGCCCCCGTATGAATAACCGCCGTAGTACGGGTAGCCGCTATACGAGTACCCACCGTAATTGGGGTAGCCATAGCTGATTCCAGAATAATATCCACCGCCATACCCGCCGAGCCCGTAGCCGCCATAACCAAATCGCGAGTAGCCTCTGCCTCTATACCCCCGACCACCCACTGCCGGACCCGTGATGGGTGTGCCCACCCACGCAGGGGTTTGAGCGTCTGTCGTTGTTGACGGAGTGGCTGCGATCCGGCTGGCGGTAGCCAGATAGCTCGCTTCAGCCATCCGCGCCTCCATCAGTCGCTCCTGCATGACGATCTCCTGCTGTTTCTGGCGTTCTTCTTCCGCTTTACGCAAAGCGGCCTGTTCCTTTTGATATTCGGCCTCCACCTTCGGATCGTAGCGGAATTCCGTGCGCAGACTCTCAGGCAGGTCAGTGAACGCGATTTTTGCCGCGCCATCCCGGTGCGTGAAGCTGACCCCGTCAGGATAGATGTGCATGACGCGGCACTCGTAAAAGGTCTTGCCCTCACGGGTCGTGAGGGTGCCGTAGTTCTTGGGTGCGGCGCTGGCCGGAACCACACTGAGCAGCAGGGCGGTGAACAGAACGGATCTTTTCATGAGAAAACTCCAAAGGTTGATGTCCAATTAGACAACGATGGCAGGGCCGCCGTTGCATCGAATTAAACGTCAAAACTCAAAAAACATTCACCAAACGTCTCAGGCCATCGGGCAACTGAGCCAGAACGTGGTCGTGTTGTTCTCTGACGCCACACCGAGCTGGATGTTCATTTGATGACTCAGCATCGCCGCAATCGTCAGCCCGAGGCCGAGGTGATTGCTGTTCTTGGAACCATGGAATGGGCGGAAAACCTCCTGAATCTTCTCCGGGGCGATCTGGGAGCCGGTGTTGCTCACCAAAATGTCCACCCGGCGCTGTTCAGCGGGGGTGATCGTGCCCGGGCCGCAGATTTTCAGCGCGCAGCGGCCACCACCCTTGGCGGCGGCTTCAGCGGCATTCTTCAGCAACTCGGTCAGGATGTCCTTGAACTTCGTCGGATCCACCAGGATCGGCGGCAGGCCGGCCTGCACATCGGCTTCGAGCTGCACTCCCTCCCGTTGAAACGGCTCCATGACCGCGCCTTCAATGACGGGGAGGTATTCATTCAAACCGAGGGACTGCGGGGTGATTTTGGCACAGCCGCCAGCGGAACGAATGCGCTCGCTCAGGTTGGTCACCCCCAAGGAAGCTTCACGGATGTGCTGCATGTTTTCGCTCACCCCCGGATCAAGGTCGTCCGTCATCAAAATCAGACTGCTGAAGCCCTGGATGACCGCCAGCAGATTGTTCAGCTTGTGGGTCAGTCCGCGCAGCAGTTCCTGGTGGAAGCCTTCACTGTGTTCTTGGCCGAGATTCAGGGACGTGGGGAAATAAAACTGCATGGCGAGGGGGGGCGTGGACAGGCCGGAGTAATGCAGTCGGGCGGCGGCGGTGTAAACGCGAATTTGGCGACTTCTTCTGTGCGGGACGACTAAAAACTGGCATCCGCAGCGGCATCTCGCCACTGTCGTACTTCATGGCACTCCTTGAAGTACGACATCTCACCAAGCGCTGGCCCACCGGCCGGCTGGCGCTCGATGACGTGGGCTTTGAAGTGCGCGAGGGCGAAATCCTCGGCCTCCTCGGCCACAACGGCGCCGGCAAGAGCACCATCATGGGCATCACCCTCGGCATGGTGCGGCCTGATGTGGGCGAGGTGCGCATCGGCGGTCGCAGCGTGCAGAACAATCGCGGCGCGGCCCTCCAGCAGATCGGCGCCATCTATGAAGCCGCGGTGTTTTACGATTACCTCAGCGGCTGGCAAAACCTGCGCGTGCTCTGCTCGCTCTCCGGCTGGTGGGACGAGACGGAGGTGAAACGCGTCGTGCAGATGGTCAATCTCAACCGCGCCATCCGGCAGAAAACCGCCACCTACAGCCACGGCATGCGTCAGCGCCTTGCCCTGGCGCAGGCATTGTTGCCGCAGCCCAAGATTCTGCTGCTCGACGAACCGACCGATGGCCTCGATCCCGAAGGCATCCGCGAGTTTCGCGAACTCATCCTGCACCTGCGCAAGCACCACGGCATGACCATCATGCTCAATTCGCACCTCCTCGGTGAGGTGGAGCAGATGTGCGACCGTTGCGTCATCCTGAAGGACGGCAAAAAAGTCTTTGAAGGCCAGGTGCCCTCACAGGAAAAATCCCGCCGCATCTTCCAGCTCGGCACCAACGACATTGGTCTCGCCCGCGAAGTGCTCGACCGCTGCGGTGCCACCATGGACAAGTTCGGCATCGTCGAGGTGCCGCTCCAAATGGAGCCGCATGAACTCGTGACCGCGCTGGTGAACGGCAGAGTGCAGGTCAGCGCCTGGCAGCCGCATCGTCGTACGCTGGAGGAACTTTACATGGGCCTGTCCTCCCGATCATGACTCTCTTCTTCCAGCAGTGGTATGGCGAGCTGTTGAAGCTCTTTTCCCGCAGGCGTACTTACATCGGCTTCGGGGCCTTTGTGGCGCTCGAACTCATCATCCTGCTGCTCATCAAAAAATTCGGCATGGGGCCGATCCAAAAAGCCATCGTCGGTTCAGGGCAGAGCTTTGAGTACTATTTTTCTGCGCTCACGGTGGCCAGCACCATCATGGGGTTCGCCATTTTCCTGCTCGGGGCGTTGTTTCTCAGCCTCGTCGCCGGCGATATTGTTGCCAAAGAAGGTGAAGACGGTCACATGCGGCTGCTGCTGGCTCGGCCCGTGAGTCGTTTCCGTCTGTTGCTGCTCAAATACCTCACCTGCAGCGGCTATGCCTTCTTGCTGGTGCAGTTTTTCGCCTGGACTTCGTTTTTGTTGGGCCTCACCCTGCGCGGCTGGGGCGGCGGCTTTTTTGCCATCGTGCCTGAAATCTCCGTCGTCGCGTTTTATGATTGGGGGCCGGGTTTGCAGCGTTATGCGCTGAGTTCGCTCTATCTCGGCCTGAGCATGACCTTGATCAGCAGCATCGCGTTTTTTCTCTCCTGCTTTCGCATCAAACCAGCCACCGCCACCATCGGTGCTCTGACCTACATCCTGGTGGATTTCATCATGCGTACCAGCGGCTTCATGGAGAACTATCAGTTCCTGCTGCTGACGAAGTACATGGCCTGCTGGGGGCGCATTCTCGCGGAAAACATCGACTGGCCGCTGATCTGGCGTGGCTACGCCGTGATCTTTGCCGTAAACATAACATTATTCACCCTGGGCTACGCCGTGTTTGAATCCAGAGACCTGAAATCATGAACGTCATCAACAACATCCGTCAGCTTCGTTCCTGGAGCACCATCAACAAAGGTACCCGCTGCGTCTTGGTGCCCACCATGGGCGCTTTGCACGATGGCCACGCCGCGCTCATCCGGGCCGCCCGCGAGATCGCCGGTCAAAATGGCAATGTGGCCGTCAGCATCTTCGTCAATCCTCTGCAGTTCGGCCCTGGCGAAGATTTTTCCAAATACCCGCGCACGCTTATCGAGGATCTCGGTCTCTGCCGCGACAATGGTGCTGACATGATCTTTGCGCCGAAGGCCGAGGAGCTCTATCCGCCGGATCGCAGCATCTTGCTGCAAGAGACCAGCCTGTCGCAGTTGCTCTGTGGTGCCAGCCGTCCCGGCCACTTCGAAGGCGTCTGCACCATCGTGGCCAAACTCTTCAACCTCGTGCAGTGCGACGATGCCGTGTTTGGCAAAAAGGACTATCAGCAGTTCGCCATCATCCGCCGGATGGTGCGTGATCTCGATTTTAATGTGGTGCTGCATGGCATCGATACCGTGCGTGATGCGGACGGCCTGGCTATGAGCAGCCGCAACCGCTACCTGAGCCCCGAAGAGCGTGCGCAGGCCCCCGCGCTCCGTGCCGCCCTGGTGGCCGCGCGTGATTCCTGGAAAAACGGCGAGCGTGATCCCGCCGCCCTGCAGCAGCTCATCACCCGGCAAATTCAGGAGAAGGCCCCGCTAAGCCGCATCGACTACGTGGCCGCTGCGGATGCCACGACTCTGCAGCCGGTGTCTGCCACGACAGAGCTTGTGGTCATTGCCGTCGCCGTCTTTTTCGGCAGCACCCGTCTCATCGACAACATCGAGCTGAAGTAACCTGCCAGTCGCACCCATGTCCGAGCTTCTCTCCAGTCACACCGTCGAAGGTTACGACCTCGAAGTCGTCCGTCGCGTCTGGAGCCTGGCGCAGGTCATTCCGGGTAACGATCCCGAGGTCTGGCGCAAAGACGAATTTGGTGCCTGGCTTCACCGAGCCGACTACCGCAACCGCCATTCCGACTACGGCTGGGAGATCGCCGATTACGGCTACAGCCGCCGCAGCATGGGCCTCGCCTCCTTGCGCCCGATGCAGTGGCAGAATTACCTCGACTTCATGGTCGCCGCTCGCAATCAGGCCGTTGTCACCGCCGATGGTCTGCGCAACGCCCGCCGGCTGCTGTAAAGAGCCGGAGCTGCCTGCGGTCCTGCTCATGCGGTGCTTCTATTGAACGGAAACCATGCGCTGTACCAGCTTGTCAAAGTCCTCCAGCACCGTGTCTTCTGGCAGTGGCGAGGAGCCTTCTTTGGGCTGGGGTGGCAGGACCACATAAGGGCGCTGCTGCCGGTACTTTTTGAAACGACGGTCAGACTCCATGGAATGCGCCGTGGTGAAGTTGGGGTCCTTGGGGATCATGGCTCTGATCGCGTTGCCAGCACGTGCCTCAAGCTCGTGGGCCTTGCTGAACTTGCCGTCGCTGGCATAAGCGACTGCGGCAGCCTGCAGGATTGGAGGCCCCTCCAGAACGTTGTCCGTATGCAGCTTCTTGAGTGCTTTGGCCGCAATCTCGATGGCCTCTTTGGGGTCGCGTAATTTCATTTGCGGACACGAAGCCAGGACCATGGCCAGACTTGCTTGATCTATCTGGTGCCTGCTTAGAGCGCAGATTCTCAGCCAGGCGATGGCCCGTGGATAGTCCACCGGCACGCCTAGACCAAACAGGTAACAGGTTGCCAGTTCTCGAATGCCGCCATAGTTCAGTTGCTTCGCCGCTTGCAAAAACTTCCCGGCTGCCTGGTGGAGGGTGGTTCCACCTTCTTTGCGGTCCTGCAGCATGCGCCCCACCTCGACCAGTGCGTTGGCCTCTCCTTGTGCGGCTGCTTTCGAGAACAACGAGAACGCCCTGGCCTGATCCTTTTCAACTCCCAGGCCCATTCGGCAAAGCCATCCAAGCCGCAACTGCGCTGGCGCAAAGTTGTGTGCTGCTGCTTCGGTCAGAAGCTTTACGCCTTGCTTCAGATCTTCAGCCTCTCCCGCTCCAAAGATCAAACGCTGGGCCAGTTGAACTTTGGCGCCGACGTGGTTTTTGAAAGCGGCACGGCGATACCAGCGCAGGCTCTCGGTATGTAAGACCGCTCCTGTGAAGCCACGCGCATGGGCATAGGCGACCGAGCACTGGGCGTCTGTATGCAGTTGATTGGCCGCCACCAGGAACAAACGGAGCGCCTTGAATTCGTCTCGGGGAACCCATCGAGACTGAAGGTGCAGCCAACCGAGGAGGTTGCATGCATCAGGCTGGTGCAAATCTGCCAGGTGCTGCAGCAGTTCGAGACCGACGTTTTGCCGGGACTTTTCCACGGGATCGCTCAGCAGCAGTGAGGCCAGCGTGAAAGCCGCGCCGGCGTCTCCCGACTCCGTTTGTTGCAGCAATCCACCCACCTCGGAGCTCTTGGAAGGAAGTCCCGGGGCGTTGACAAAAAACGCAAACTCCCCGGGAGCAGCAAGATCGAAGATGGTGGGCTCTCCAGCCAGTGTGGGCAAAACTTTGAGAGCTGCCTTGAGCCGCTCCGACCACTGGAGTCCATCAATCCGCAAAGGCTCGCTTTGCAGCCCAAGCTGGGGCCATGCCTTGTTTTCAAGAATGTCATCATCCTCCACCTTCGGCCCTTGAATTATTTGTACCGGCAATTCCTCTACATAGGGGATGCGCCTGCGGAACTGGCTTTGCACAATCCTGGTCCCTTTTTTGAATTCTTGTCGGTCAGCCTCCGTTCTCGTGGCGTCCTGGTTGATGTCCTCAACTGCGATTTCGAGTTGAGCGATTCCTTCCTCCCAACGCCTGCAACCGCCCAGAGCATAGCCTTCTACTGCGTGGTACTTAAAATTGACCTCGGAACCGACAGCGGCAAGCGCCTCCTGGATGAGCGCAAGCGCCTCCTCCGGTCTGCGATAGGATTCATCCGGGCAGCCGGAAAGGAACAGGGCCAGATCCTTCAAACATTTGGGGTCGCCATCATATGCGCCCAGCCTGAACCATTTTTCAGCCCGTTGGAAATCCCGCATGATCCCTTCACCTTTGTAATACATCCAGCCTAGTTGTTGCGCAGAGGGAAAATGGCCGTGCCGTGCCCCCAGCATGTACTTCTGCGCGGCTTTCACGCAATCTTGTTGGATGGATTCTTTGCCGTAGCGGTACCACCAGGCTTGCTTGGCATTGGCGAGTCCGTAGCCTGATTTCTCGGACAGTTCGCACCAGCGCACCGCCTCTGTGAGATTGGGTTCGACGCCTTTTCCATCGTCATAGCATTGCGCGAGATCGTACTGAGAATGGGACCAGCCTTTTTCGGCCGACTGCAGGTTCAGCTCAAAGGCGCGCTTGAGGTCTTTGGGAACGCCGTTTCCGTGTTCATACAGCCGCGCCAGGTTGTGCATGGCCACGGCGTGTCCCTTTGCCACCGCGTCTCGGAACCATTTGGCCGCGATGTCAGGCTGGCCGGCGTCCTGAAACTCGGTTCCGAACCAAAACATGGCCTCGGGGTCCCCTTCATAGGCCTGACTGACGAGGTACTCGTGGTCGCGGAATCTGGCTGGCGACTGCGGCAGATTGGCTTCGTACTCAATTTGGGCCTGCAGGGAGTGGGGCGTGAGGGTTGCGACAACCCCAACGAGCACGAAAAAACATCCAGCTAAGTGTTGGTAGATCGGCATGGTGGACTTTTCTTAGCATTGCCTAGGATGGCTTGTCGATGGCGAAATCGGCCCAGCCGCTCAATCAGGGGAAAAGTGTCCGGCAGCCAGGCCGCATTCATGGAGCAGAATGTTTCGTTTGGTATTCATCAGGTGTCCGCCGCCGGGTAAGCGGTGGCAAGCCCGATTCTCAATCTTGACGAGTGCATCACGAAAGGATGTAGCAGCTTTCATCAAGAATCGGCTGGTGATGGCGTTGTTTGTGCGGCTACTTGACTCCTGCAATGTCTCCCAATGCACCGACATCCTGCCCGCACTGCTCCTCGGACGAGGCGCAGCCCGCCGCTGCTGTGAAAGAAAGCCTGCCACCGGCCGCCTACATCTGCCCGATGTGCGAGGGCGTGCGCTCTGACAAACCCGGCCCATGTCCGCAGTGCGGCATGGCTTTGGAGAAAAACCCGCTCGCCCAGCGCAATGAGCCCGAATGCTGTGGTGACGGGGGTGACGATGAAGTGCGTGATCTGTGGTGGCGGGTGCGCTGGAGCGCCGCCATGACCGCACCGGTGGTGCTGCTTTCGATGGGCATGGACCTGCCGGTCATCCGCGACATTCCCCACGAGGCCTCCGGCTGGATCCAGTTCGTGTGGGCCACGCCGGTGGTGTTCTGGGTCGGCTGGCCGTTGCTGGTTCGTTTTGCGAATTCGTTGCGCTCTCTGCGTTTCAACATGTTCACGCTCATCGGTCTTGGAGTGCTTGCGGCGTGGATGTACAGCTTGGTGGCGCTGGCGGTGCCGCAGTGGCTGCCGCACATGGCCGGGCACGCGGGCATGGTGCTCTACTTTGAAAGTGCCGCCGTCATCACGGTGCTGGTGCTGATCGGACAACTGCTCGAACTGCGTGCCCGCAAAGCCACCGGCTCCGCGATTCGCGCTTTGATGAACCTTGCCCCGAAGACCGCGCTGCTCGTTCGTAACGGTGAGGAAATCGAAACGCCGGTGGATGGCATTCAAATCGGCGATGCACTGCGCATCAAACCCGGCACACGCATTCCCGTGGACGGCAGCGTGACCGAAGGCACTTCGAGCGTGGATGAGTCGATGCTCACCGGTGAATCGATGCCGCAGAAAAAGGAGGCGGGCGCGGCGGTGACCGGCGGCACAGTGAATGCCAGCGGCACCTTCCTCATGCGTGCGGAACGAGTTGGCGCAAACACCCTGCTGAGCCAGATCGTGGAAATGACCGCCAAAGCGCAGGCCAGTCGTGCGCCGGTGCAGCGTCTGGCGGATCGTGTCTCAGCCTGGTTTGTGCCGGCGGTGGTGGGCGTGGCGGCATTGACGTTCCTCCTCTGGTGGCAGTTGGGTCCGCAGCCCTCGTTTGCCTTTGCCGTGGTGAATGCAGTCGCCGTATTGATCATCGCCTGCCCCTGTGCGCTCGGTCTGGCCACGCCGATGGCCGTCACGGTGGGACTGGGTCGTGGGGCACAGCTTGGCGTGCTGATCAAAAATGCCGAGACGCTGGAGCGGCTGCACGAGATCGACATCCTGATGCTCGACAAGACCGGCACGCTGACCGAGGGCAAACCCTCGGTGACGGAAGTGTTTCCGCTGCCAGGTCTCGCCGCCCGTGATCTGCTCGCCTGCGCCGCCGCCGTCGAGTCGATGAGCGAACACCCGCTCGCCACCGCCATCGTGAACGCCGCGAAGGAGCGCAACATCCCGATTGCCGCCGTCACCGATTTCCAGGCCGTCACCGGCAGCGGCGTGCTGGGAAATGTCGGTGAAAACGAGGTCTTCATCGGTCAGGAGGCCTTCTTGAAGAAGAACGGCGTCTTTATCAGTGCCGAATGCCACGCCCACTCGCTGAAAATGCAGGCGGAGGGCTGCACTGTGGTTGTCGTTGTGCTCAATGAAAAGCCGCTCGGCCTCATCGCCATCAAAGACAAGGTCAAGGAATCCGCCCCGGCCGCGATCACCGCGTTGCACGCGCTGGGTTTGAAATTGCAGATGATCACCGGCGACGCGCTCACCACCGCGCAGCGCGTGGCGAAGGACTTGAACATCGACGAAGTCGCCGCCGAGGTCTCGCCGAAGGAAAAGCTGCTGCACGTCTATCAGGCACGGGGCAAGGACCGCCACGTGGCCTTTGCTGGCGACGGCATCAATGACGCTCCCGCCCTCGCCGCAGCCGATGTCGGCATTGCCATGGGCAGCGGCACCGACGTCGCCATTCAAAGCGCCCCCGTCACGCTGGTCAAAGGGGATCTCCGTGCCCTGCATCAGGCCTTCGCCCTGAGCCACGCCACCATGAAGATCATCCGCCAGAACCTCATGTTTGCCTTTTTGTACAACGGCCTGGGCATTCCACTGGCCGCCGGCATCCTCTATCCCTTCACCGGCTGGCTGCTCAATCCCATGGTCGCGAGTGTGGCGATGTCCTTGAGCAGCATCTCGGTGATTTTGAACAGCCTGCGGCTGCGGCGGTTCAAGTGAGGTGGCCCCCAAAAAGTACTCAGGAGCTTTAGCTCCTTCTGGGAAAGCGCCCGCAGTCCGCGCCATGCTGAAATATCAAAAGTATACAGCCGCCCCAGTTCATACCCCGCCCAAACCTTTTTGCATCTCTCAGCTTACAAGGCTTGCCCGTGGCCTCGTTCTCTGAAACATTGCCCACGTATTTCCTTTTTCTCCCGTGAACCCTGATCCGGCCCAACCAGCACCACCATCCCCGGCAGACCAGGATGCGAAGTTCATGCCGCCAGAAGAGACTCCGACTGGAATGGTTACTCTGGGGCCGGAGGACGTCACGATAGCGATTCCCAATCTCAAGCCGCTCACCACGCAAGTGAGTACCAGTCCTCCCGTCGAGCAAATACCCACGGGCAATGTCACGCTGGGGCCCGAGGACCAAACCATCGCCATCCCGACTCCAAACCGCAGCCTGCCAGCCGCGACGATGGGCGCAGGCCGTCCTGCTTCGGAAATCGATACCGGCAACATCACCCTGGGACCGGAAGATCAAACGATTGCCATCCCAACCGGCAAGCCGACGACGCTGCCGGGCGCAGCCACATTGCCCGGTGCTTCCACCATGCCGAGCCACGGCGGTCTGCCCGCCGCCACGGCCAGTTCGATGGCTTCGATGGGCACCACCGCAAAGCCGCGGTCGCACATGGAGTCCCTCACCGGCAACGACGGCTGGATCGGCGACCGCTACCGTTTGCTCGACAAGCTCGGCGAAGGCGGCTTCGGCGTCGTCTATCGTGCCGAGCAGGTCAAACCGATTCACCGCATCGTGGCGATCAAGATCGTGAAGGCGGGTGTCACCTCCTCGGACATCCTCGGCCGTTTCGCCATCGAGCAGCGCACGCTCGCCATCATGGAGCATCCGAACATCGCCCGTATTTTGGATGCGGGTGAAACGGACATCGGCGCGCCCTTTTTCGTGATGGAAATGGTGAAGGGCCGCTCCATCACCAGCTACTGCAAGCAGAACGACCTCAATCTGCGCCAGCGCCTCGCTTTGTTCATTCCCGTCTGCCGTGCCGTGAATCACGCGCATCAAAAGGGCATCATTCATCGCGACATCAAGCCCGGCAACATCATGGTGATGGACGAGGCGGGCAAAGCGGTGCCCAAGGTCATCGACTTCGGTATCGCCAAGGTCCTCGAAGGCGAAGGCTCCGGCCACACCATTGCCACCGGGGTCGATCAACTCGTCGGCACCCCGGGCTACATCAGCCCGGAGCAGATCGAGAACGGCAGCTCGCATGTCGATACTCGCTCAGACGTGTACGCCCTCGGCGGCGTCTTCTTTGAACTCCTCTGCGGCCGCGCCCTCATCACCCCCGCTGACGTCGCCGCAAAGCCCATCCACGTACTCCTCCGCGATCTGGCGGAGAAAGACCCCCCCAAGCCTTCCAGCATCGAGCCTACCGTGCAGGGCGATCTCGACTGGATCGCCCTCAAGGCTCTCGAACGCGATCCCGACCGCCGCTACGGCAGTGCGGACGATCTGGCCGACGACATCACGCGCTACCTGAGCTTCGAGCCCATCACGGCACGCCCGCCCAGCCGGCGTTATTTGATCGCGAAGTTTGTACGCCGTCATCGTGTTGCCGTGACCGCCGCCATCGCCATCTCCCTCGCCGTGCTGATCGGCGGCATCACCAGCACCGCGTTGTATTTCAAAGCGGAGCGCAACCGCATCGAAGCCGAGCATGGCCGTGAGGATCTGCGCCGCTCCTACAGCCGCTCCGACGAGCAGATGGCGCGGCAGTTCACCGAGCGCGGTCAGTACAATGACGCCGTCGCCTACTTGGCCCGCTCACTGCGCACCGACCCCGCGAACGAACTTGCCGCCACCAATCTGCTCTCGCTGCTGGCAAACGTGCACCTCATCCGGCCGGACACCGCGCCGCTGGCACTCCCGGAAGGAGCCACGGAGGCCGCCAAGGTGGCCGTCAGTCCCGAAGCCAGCAAGGTGGTCGCCGCCTGCTTCATCAAAACCAAGGCCGTGGCTGCTCCCGTGCAGACACCGGCCATCCGCCGTGAAATCATTTCCATCTGGGATATGAAAACCAGCGAGCGCACCGATCATCCGGTTCCGCCTGGAGTGGAGGTCACCTGCCTCGACGTCACCCCCGACGGCCAGCAGGTCGTGATCGCCCGTGAAGATGGCAATGTGGAGCTGTGGACGCTCAAGGACGGCAAGCGCCGCATCCTGCAGCCGCGCATGCCCAATCTGGTGACCTGCATCGCCTTCTCCGGCAACGGCACCAAGCTGCTCGCAGGCAGTGAAGTGGATGCAAACAGCATGGGCGCCATTCATCTCTGGGATCTGCGCCAGCCGCAGGAGCCCGCCACGGTGATGAAGCAAAAAGGCGTCGTCAGCGAAATTGTGGTGGACCATGATGGCGTGTTTGCCGCCTCCATTTACAGCGGTGACCCCATCAACCCCAAAGGTGCGGATGGCGCGGCCACCACCTGGGACCTGCGCCTCGGGCAGGCCGTGGGAGATCCCATCGAGGTGGACAAAGGACTGCTCCACGTCGCCATCGAGCCCGTGCATGAACTCATCGCCCTCGGCATGAACAAAGGCGAAGTCTTTGTCGGCAACTTCCGCAATGGCGGCGAGGTGCTGCCCCCGCTCACCCATCCGTCCTCGGTCACCTCGCTGGCCTTCAGCGCCGACGGCCGCTCCCTCGTCGTGGGCGATGGCGGTGGCTACGAGCACATCTGGAATCTCAGCGATGGCAAGCTCCGCTTCCCCACGCGCCAGCATGACGGTGAAATCATCAAGTCGATGCCCGCGGCGGACACCAGCCTCATTGCCACCATCTCAAGACATGGCGACGTCAGCGTGTTTGACATTCAAACCGGGGCGCTGCTCTCCTCCCACATCGATCACACCGTCAAGGATGCCAAAATCAGCCGCGACGGCTCTCTGCTCGTCCTGGCTCCCGGCGGCATTCCCTTCGTCCAGGTCTGGGACATTCATGAACGCATGTCAGGGCGCAAATTCGTCGATGTCCTCGACAAGAACCTGATCACTCGCATCAAAGGTCCCGACAATTCGCCCGACCAGTTGCGTCATTCCGAGGCAGGTGGCACCAATCGCAAGAAGTCGATGTACGCCGCCGCAGATCCGGACGGCACCGTGTTTATCTACGATGCCAAAACGCTCAAGCCCATCGGCAAGCCCTTCCATCATCCGCCTGCCGTGGGCGCGGTGACGCTGACTCAGGATGAAAAGTGGCTCATCACCTCCGGCCGCGACCGTGCGGTGCGCGTCTGGGACATCGCCACCCGCGAAAACATCGTCACCATGCAGCACCACTCCTATGTGCCGGTCCTCGCGCTCAGTCCCGATGACAAGCGTCTTGTGACGGTGACGGATGAAGGCGAGATGCGCGTCTGGCAGCTTCACACCGGAGACTGCCTCACCCCTGCCATTCGCGACACTCCGCGCAACAGCAGCGAGGAAGAGGGCATCGTGGTCGCCCGCGTGTCGGATGACGGCAGCCAGGTGCTCTTCCGCGTGGCCGGTCATGGTTTCTTCAGCGCCGCCATGCCGCCCAAGGGGGGCGTGCTGCCAGAGTGGTTCCTGAAATTGGCGGAAGGCCTCGCCCGTCGCCATCTCTCCCCTGCGGGCAATCTCGCCGAGCTCTCGCTGGAGGACTACGAAGCCGCAGTCACAGCCATTCCCAAATCGCCCGCCCCAGGCGAAGAAACCGCTGCCACCTGGGCCCGCTGGCTTCTCGCCAGCGACGCCACGCGTCCGCTCTCGCCCTTTGAGCCTCAATCCTTTGACGACTACCTCCGCTCCCTCAAAGAGCAGGGCTCACCCGCCGCCGCCCGCGAACTCCTCCGCTACCGCCCTAACGACCGCGATGCCGCTGAACGCGCCAAGCTCCTCGTCCCCGCTCCGCCAAAGTAGCCCCTCCTCCCCAAGGCGACGGGGTCTCCCGACCCCGTCCCCCAGTCCACCCAGCGCGGCGCAGCCCGCACTCTCCGAGTGCGGCTTCCGGCCCGTAGGATGGGCGTGGCGACAGCCCGCCCGTCTGCGAGCGCATAGCCCACACCCACCGCCCCCACAAACCCACCGCACGTACGTTGTTCCGCCTTGAGGCGGTCCCGGACAAACGGCATCCCAATTTTTGCGCCCCTCCTTGCGTCTCTTTGCGGCCACCTCAGCCTCCGACATTCGTCATTCGGACTTACTCATTCGTCATTTTCTCCTACCCCGCCACCACCGCCGCACGCGCATTCTCCTCCGCGCCCGTCTTCTGCAGGTAGTAGTCATAATCCCCCGCATACGCCGTCACCTTCCCATCCACAATGTGCAGCACCTTCGTTCCCAGCGACCGAATGAAATGCACGTCATGGCTGATGAACACCAGCGTCCCCTCAAACTTCTGCAGCGCCAGGATCAGCCCCTCGATCGCCCAAATATCCAAGTGCGTCGTCGGCTCGTCCATCAGCAGCAGGTTCGGCGGATCCACCAGAAACTTCACCAAGTTCACGCGGCTCTTCTCACCACCGCTCAGCACCCGGCACTTCTTGTGCACGTCCTCACGCTTAAACAGGAACGACCCCAGAATGCTCCGCGCCTCATCCTCACGCAGCTCAGGCGCCACACGCTTCAGCTCCTCCAGCACACTGCAGTCCGGGTCCAGCGTATCCGCGCGATGCTGCGAAAAATACCCCAGCTTCACATTCGTCCCCAGCTTGCGCTCACCCTTCTGAAACGGCACCTCACCCGCCAGAATCTTGATCAGCGTTGACTTGCCTGAGCCATTCGGCCCCACCAGCACCGTCCGCTCACCACGTTCGATTTCCAGATCCAGGCCCTTGTACACCTGCTTCGTCCCATAGGCCTGATGGATGTCCGTCAGCGCGATTAGCCTCTGTCCACTGCGCTGCGGCTGCGGGAAATTAAAGCGGAAGCCCTTGCGCAGCGGACGCGGTTTTTCCAGCTTCTCCATCTTCGCCAACTGCTTCTCGCGGCTCTGCGCCTGTGACGCCTTCGACGCCACCGAGCGGAAGCGATCAATGAAATCCTGGATCTGCTCGATCTCCTTTTGCTGGTTCTTGTACGCCTGCATCGCACGCTCGTAGTTCTCCTCGCGCTGCTTCAGGTAGTCGCTGTAGTTGCCCTGGTAGGCGATCAGCTTGCTCTCCTCGATCTCATAGACCTGCTGCACCAGCTCATCCATGAAGTCACGGTCATGCGAGATGATCAGCAGCGCCCCTGGGTAGTTCTTCAGGTAATTCCGGAACCACATCAGCGACAGCAGGTCCAGGTGATTCGTCGGCTCATCCAGCAGCAGCAGATCCGGCTCCATCACCAGCAGCCTCGTCATGTGCGCCCGCATCACCCAGCCACCGCTAAACTCACGCGCCGGCCTCGCGAAATCCTCCTCCTTGTAGCCCAGTCCCTTCAGGATGCGCTTCGCCTTCGCCTCCGTCTGCGGGTCCTGCAGCGCATCATGCTTCGCATGCGCCTCAAAGTATTCCGGGCTCGAGACATCCCCCGCCGCCTCAAACTCACGCAAAATCTTCTCCAGCGCCTCAATCTCCCCCGCCTTGCCCGTCGCCACTTCCAAAACGGTCTCCTCGCCCACCGGCTCGCTCTCCTGCGGCAGAAAGCCCACCGTCGTCCATTCGTCACGAATCACCTCACCCGCATCCGGCGTGTCCGTCTTCAGGATCAGCGAAAACAACGTCGATTTCCCCGCCCCATTCGGCCCCACCAGCGCCACCCGCTCCCCATAGTTGATGGTCATGTTCGCCGCGCTAAACAGCGTGCGGGCGTTAAAGGTCTTGGTGACGTCGCGAATGGTAAGCATGGGGGCAGATCAGCTACCCCACCCCACGCCACTTGCAAGGCCAAGCATGCCCCCCGGGAGCGCGGCACTCCGATGCCGCTCTGGCCAGCGCTCCGCAATCTCCTCCAGGAGCGCAGCTTCCCCTTCCATGCGTCAGCGAAAAATGGAGCACTTCCAAGCCCGCCGCCTCCGGGTCCGTACTGGGAGCGCCGATTTTTAATCGGCTCTGGCCTGCCGCCCCGACCTCGCGCTGGGTACTCGCATGCCCAGCTCAGGTAGGGGGTGGGTCCTCCAACCGCCGCCGAACGTCCCCAAGCCCCCTTTCCAGAAATCACTTTCGCAATCTGCTAGGCCAGACCGTGGGATGGGTGTGGCGACAGCCCGCGTGTCCTTCGTAGCACGTAGTGCGAAGAATGGGCCCGTCTCCGAGCGTGTGGCAAACACCCACGACTCGAACAATCCGGTATCAGGTCCAGGCCTTTTTTGCGCAGTGATCACACCGCAAAACTCAGCGTGGGGTGGCCTCGCCCTTTGAAGCTTTAGAAGGAGGGTTGTCACATTCCATGTGCGGTTCACCGAACTCACTCCGTTTCTGCTTCAGCCTTTTTCAAGCGATTTCTTTGCCATGCAAAGCATTCTCGGCTTGGAGACTAATTTGTGGCTCGCTGAGGATAAGTTGAGCAACAGCATGGACGCTGCCGAGTACAAGCACGTCGTCCTCGGCCTCATCTTCCTCAAATACATCTCCGACACTTTTGACATGCACCGCGTCAAACTCGTCGAAGGCAAAGGCGACTACGAAGGAGCCAATCCCGAAGACCAGGACGAATACAATGCCGTCAATGTTTTCTGGGTTCCCCTCACCGACTGCATCCAACTCGTTGGTGTCGCCAGCAAATCCAAAGACGTCCTCGGTCGCTCTTCGAGTATTTCTACACACAATTCACTAGTGCGGAGGGTGAAAACGGCGGCCAGTTCTATACCCACTCCTGCGACGTCCGACTGCTCGTCGAAATACTCGCCCCCTACAAAGGCCGGATATACGATTCCGCCAGCGGCTAGGGCCTGATCAAAGACGAACTTTTTCCTTGCCAATTACCGCCGACTTATTCATGCTAGCCAAATAATGGCTAAAAAAGAAATCCCACTCTACAAGCAGAAACCCAAGCCTCGATTCGGTGTTTGGCTGCGGGAGCTGCGGCAGGAGAATGGCCTTGCCCTGCGTGAAGTGGCGGCAGCTGTGGGGATGGACCAGGCGCACCTAAGCAAGGCCGAACTGGGGCAGCGGCTGCCCACCGAGGAGCAGGTGAAGGCGCTGGCCGTGTTTTTCAAAATAAAGCCGGAGGAGATGGAGGCTCGTCGTCTGGCGGAAAAACTCATCCGGGAATTGGAGGGAAGCCCCGCCGGTTTAGCCGCCTTCAACATCCTTCGTGAAGAACCCCGAATCTTCAACTCATGATCGACGAAGTAAAACTTGCGTCAAAGAGCGCGGATTACTCTCCACCCCGTGTGACGTGCTCCTTGGTGTGGGGGTGGATGCATTGTCGCACCTGCGATTACACCTTGTTAGTTTGAGAAATTTAATGCTCGGCATGCAAAGGTACCGTATTCAATTGAACAATAATGAGCACAAAGATTCAATCCACTTCTAAAGGCATCTCGAAGCTCGCCACTGGCGAACTGCGGGGGATGCCATTGATCGGCCAACCACAGGTGCCACCTCGCTCAACAACTCGAAGTAAGCGAGGATCGCGGACGAACGCCCCTCGCGATAAGTCAGGCATCCAGTTAATTTGGCCAAATAAAGACCGAACTCTTTTTGCTTCCGGCGAAACAGACTACGAATGGGATGAAGTGTTTGACAGCGTGGTAGAGACCACACCAGTGTTTGAGGCCATTACCAAACACCTGGTTGGTAATAGGGAAAACGTGCTAGCCATCGGTGACGGTTTGGATGTGCTGGAGGCTCTAAAAGACAAGACCAAGCTTTTTCGAGGGGGCATACGTCTCGTGTATATAGACCCGCCGTTTAACACGCAGGTAAACTTTCGTCAGTATGGCGACACAATGAACCGGGCTATGTGGCTCAGTATGATCCGTGACCGTCTCTTAGCGCTGCGTCCACTACTTGCCGAGGAGGCCAGCGTTTGGGTTCATTTAGACGATGCTGAAGTGCATAGGGCTCGCGCTATTATGGACGAAGTTTTCGGAGAAAAGGCGTTCGTTGCCTCAGTCGTGTGGCAAAAGAAAACTACACGTGACTCAAGAGCCGCTTTTTCTTCGAATCATGACACGATCCTAGTCTATGCCCCAAGCGGGCCAATCAAGTGGAAAACATCGAGAAACTTGTTGGTAAAGGACAACGCCCATCTGCTGAACAGAGACAATGACCCACGGGGCCCGTGGGCAGATGCACCGTTCACTGCGCCCGGCTATCGTAGGGCTCAGCAATACCCAATCTGCACTCCTTCAGGCCAGATTCTTCTTCCACCTCGCGGGCGTTCTTGGTATGCCACGGAACCTACTTTCTGTGAGCTGCTAGCGGAGGGACGTATCTGGTTTCCAAAAGGCGGAGACGGTTCTCCTCGTCTGAAACTTTTCGCTCATCAGCTGCGGGGGCTTGTTCCATTCACTGTTTGGGGGACTTCCGATACCGGTGATCTGCTCCCCAAAAGCTGATCCACATGTTATGAGAGTCTGAAGTGCGCGAAGCGCACCATCAGACGACATGAAACGCAAGAGACACACAGCAGAGGAAATCATCAAGAAGCTGCGC
>Ga0164296_1000151_pt1 | contig 88060 bp, 101 predicted proteins | sample GEODES057metaG_FD_113533 | JGI IMG/M metagenome (GOLD analysis project Ga0164296, IMG submission 113533) | Dystrophic lake water microbial communities from Trout Bog Lake, Wisconsin, USA - GEODES057 metaG | ecosystem: Environmental > Aquatic > Freshwater > Lake | place: USA: Trout Bog Lake...
CAGAACAGAATAGAAAGGTAGAAGGTGTGTGGTGTTGCAGAATAGAAGAGGAAGGTAGAAGGTGTGTGGTGTAGTAGAACAGAATAGAACAGAAGGTTTTGTAAAAGATTAGTAAAAAAGAATTAGTATTAGAATAAAAAAAAATTGAGAATGAAAAAATGTTTAAATGGAAAGGTATAAATTTCATAGTGAAGATGCAAGTATCAATTAAAAGCGAATCAATGATGAGAATGATGTGTGTAGGAGTGGTGAGTGCTCTAGCGTCAAAGTATGGTTTTGATGTGAATGAGGCATTGGAGTCATTGCCTATTGAGAGGGAATATAAGAAGGAGAAAGAGGAGAAGGAGTCGGCGTTTCCAGTGCCGTTCAAAGGAGTAGACTCATCTTGCTGCAAGAGCGTCCGTATGAACCACGGCCTGTACACACAATGCCAAAACAAAGCAGAAGAGCTGTGCAAGGGGTGTGTAAAGGAAGTGGAGAAACACGGAAAGCTAGTATACGGACGTATAGAAGAACGCGCAGAAGCAGGAGAGTCATACTCAGACAGCAAGGGACGAAAGCCGATAAGGTATGGGTTGGTATTAAAAAAATTAAAAATAAGTAGAGAAGAAGCGGAAGCAAAGGCATTAGAAGTAGGAGTAGTGTTGAACGACTCAGACTTTGAAGTGCCGGAGAAGAGCTCAAAGAAAAATAAAAACGAGGACCAGAAAAGGGGTCGTCCGAAGAAAAATAGTAAATTAATTGTAGCTGAAAGCGAGAACGAAGACCTATTTGCAGGATTAGTGCAAAACTCGCTGAGCGAAGGGTCAAACGAAGATGTTGAAGAGTTTGATGTGGAAGCGATATCAGCTTTGAATGCCGAGAAGGAGGCCGATAAGGCTGCGAAGGAGGCCGCGAAGAAGGCTGCGAAGGAGGCCGCGAAAGAGGCTGAGAAGGCCGCGAAAGAAGCCGAGAAAGAGGCTAAGAAGATTGCTCTAGAAGCCGAGAAGGCTGCGAAGAAGGTTGCATTGGAAGCCGATAAAGAGGCTAAGAAGGTTGCATTGGAAGCCGAGAAGGCTGCGAAGAAGGTTGCATTGGAAGCCGAGAAGGCCGCAAAAGAAGCGGAGAAGGCGGCGAAGAAAAAAGCATTGGAAGACGAGAAGGCCGCAAAAGAAGCTGAAAAAGCAGCGAAGAAAAAAGCATTGGAAGAGAAGAAAAAGGCATTGGAAGAGAAAGCCGCGAATAAACAATCTTCGGATGAGAAGAAGGGTAAAAAGAAGGTGGAGTCTCTAGCGAACATAATAAGCGGAGGAGGTGGAAGCGGAGGAAGCGTAAGCGTAAAAAGTAAGGAAGAGGTTGAAGAAAGCGACTCGGAAGAAGAAGAAACTCAAGTATCTGTGAAGAAGTTTGAGTTTGGTGGGAAGACATACCTGATATCAAAGACGAACGTGCTTTATGATATGGACTCGGAAGAAGTAGGAGTTTGGAACGAGGCGAAGCAAGACATAGATTTTGCAGAGCTAGAAGAAGAAGAAGAAGAAGAATAAATTGTGATGTAGTTAGAAGTAAGGATTTAGTATTATAAAGTGTTTGAAATAAGTAATAATTAATAAGCGAAAGCTATTTTTTCATAAGCGATATCTCAATTTGTCACTCATTTCTTGAGAGCGTATATGGTGACGATACACGGATGCCAACAGGGATGCCAAATAGGAAGACGTGGGCTTAGCCCACGGACTGCCGATAAGAGCGTAAGCTAGAATCCACAGTAGAATAATGAGAGTGTAACATTGATGATAGAGTGGGTAGTAAAACAGTCCTTTCTCTCTAGAACTCTATTTGAAGAGTTGAAATAAAGAGAGAAAAGGCGAATGTCAACCTTAAATATTTTTGTTACTCATTTCTCAAATTGTCACTCATTTCTTGAGAGCGTATATGGTCGCGATACAAGGATGCCAATAGGGATGCCAAATAGGAAGACGTGGGCTTCGCCCACGGACTGCCAATAAGAGCGTAAGCTAGAATCTACAGTAGAATAATGAGAGTGTAACATTGATGATAGAGTGGATAGTAAACAGCCTTTTCTCTCTAGAACTCAAATTGAAGAGTTGAAATGAAGAGAGAAAGTCCAGAATGTTTGAAGGCAAATGAATTAGAGTCTTACACCTTTTCTTATTTAAAACGTCCGTAATATTTAATTTCAATATGACTTAAAATAGTAATATTATAAATTATAATAATGAAAAATATATATATTTCAAAAGATGTATTAAATGTAATATTAGAATATGATGGCAGAATAAAATATAAAAATGGTAAATATGTAAATGTAATACATAAAAATGATGAAAGGTATAATATTATTACCCCCATTATAAGTAAGAAAATGGAAATATTGCAAAATATAGAATTAAAAGGGTCAGGTTTTTATTTTGAGTTCAGTTTTGATATATGTAATAGTGTAGGTTTAGTTTATGATTGTAATTTTTCTTATTCAAATAAATTTGAAATATGTTATTATGATACAAGAAACAACGGATGGAAACAAATTAGGACATATTTATAAAATGAGCGTTTTAAATGAAAAAAGGTGTAAAAGAAATAAAGATAGCGCGCCAAGTATGGCAATGAGAGTTTTGTTTTATTTATTGCAACTAAGCTGCATTTATTCGCTGGTAAAAAATATAAATATTGGGACGAAAAGATTTTTAACAAACGAACAGTGGGAAGATATAAAAATAATTCTAAAAAATAAAAAAAGCACTGCAATGATGAGAGAGAAAACAAACGAAATAATATATAATCATTATGAGAATTATGCGTTTTACAAAGCAGTAAATTTCAAAAAAAAACATAGTTTCAAATGTCAACACATAAGTGTAGAAGAATTATTCATATATTCGGCGAGAGGACTCTGGAAATCTATAATGAAATACAACAGTAGTTATCCGTTGATTCCTCACGCAGATATGTATATACTACACGAGTTACACTTGGGAATGAGCGAACTACAGCCAATATCAAAAATACCGAAATCAATAAGAAGATACAAAACGAGAAATATATATTTATCTACAACATATTTTGGGAGTTTTGATAATGGCGGCGAAGTATTTGAAAAATCGCACAATGAAAACCTTGATCATTTTAACGAATATGCAAATTATTGGGAAAAGATAAATGGCATAAATCCGACTATTAAACAGATATTGAAATATAAATACAATTTTTATTTTGATAAAATCAGAACAAATAAAGAAGTTGCGCATTTAATGTGTTGCTCGCAGGAACACATAAGACAAGAGATAAACAAAATCAAGAAGGAATCGTTTGACATATTGTGAACGCAAAACAACAGGTAATATTTTTATCACCGATAACTCAATTTGTCACTCATTTCTGGATTCTTTAAGACGGTGTATGGTCACCCTACAACAATTCCATAAAGAAGCAGATAGGAAGACGTGGGCTTCGCCCACGGCGCGCAATGACTGCCAATAAGAGCGTAAGCTAAGAATATACAGTATATAATAATGCCGTAACCAAGATGAAATAGTGCACATTTGAAGTCCTCTTTTCTCTCTAGAAGTATAATCAAAGAGTTAAAATAAAGAGAGAAAGTCCAAATAATATAGTTGAATTCAAATAAAGAACTATATTATTATTTTCCAAGTTGGGCAGCACTATCTTGAGCAGCCTCCTCTTTGGCATCCTTTTTCATAGCGTCAACCATCACCATTTCAATAGCCTTTTCAGTTGCAGGAGATGATTCAGCCATATCTTGCGAAGCCAAATTGACAGTTTCTTCAGTTGAGAGAGGGAACAAATAATCTCTATACTCTTTCATCTCTTCTATCGCATCCCAAGTTTTCTTCCACCAATCAGTAGTTCCATACTTATTTTGATACAACAATATACCTTCATCTTGCTCAGCCTTTAACAACAAAAAGAAACCCTCCAAAATAGACAAATCCTTAATAATCATGTCTTGATAATATTTTGAACTGGTAAATCTAGTGACACCTCGCGTAGCCTTGTCAATCCCTTTTCTCAATGAATTAAACATACTTTTGGGCTTATCTAATCTGCGAGTAGCAGACTCTTTCGCAACCAAATCCTTGAGGGATTTATTCTGTATTGTTTGATCCTTAGACAACACACGCACTACATCATTGGGTGCCAATTCCATCAAAGTCTTAGTAATTATAGATAACTTATCTATAATCCTTTCCTTTATCTCCTCATTCAACGCAACATAGGTGAATTTTTCCTTCTTTCTCTCTTCATATGTGTTTTTCATACGAAGTTTTATGCAATCAATTCCGTTCTCCACATCTGCGTCTGTTCCCATACCTTCTGCCTTTACCAACCCATAAAACTTAGTCATATCTTCTTCATCAGTTGGATGTTTTGAATAGAACAGCGCCAGTTGCAACACCAAACTGCGCTTGTCTATAAGATCATACAACAGATAGAAATTAGTAGTTATATTCATTGTATCAAACAGAACTCCTATAAACATCAAGTTGTTCAACATCATTGTCATCAATTTGTTCGCTAAAAATAATGTCACTGCTAACACACCTGCAACAGGCAACCCAACACCAGTTGCTGATAAACCGGATATAGCCAACTGACCTACAAACGCAACCGAGGAAGCAGTGCTAGCAGCATCTATTGCACTATTTGACAATTGCCCTGCCATAGAACCTAGACTCTTTTTGGTCTTATTATTGTCAGCCGCATTAGCCTTACTAGCTAAAGAATCATCAGCACCTCCTCTTTTTTGACTTTTATTTTTGAATACTTTTTTTGATATTCTTATTTTTTTTGATATTTTGTATTTTTTATTATTCCTTCTTTTGTATTTCCTGCTTTTTTTTTGTGAGGGCATATAAAATAAATTCATATTATTATTTATTTAAAACATTTTCTTCAGTATTCAAATTTGATGTCTAATTATTATGCAAAATTCACTTCAAATAACCTAGATATTTTTGTCACTCATTTCTCAAATTGTCACTCATTTCTTGATTCCCTTTAAACAATGAGATAGAATAGGGTAAAATTGCAATACTTTTGATTATTCCTACAGAACAGAGTATACACTCCAAATATGTGATAATTCCACCCTAGAAGGGTGGATGCACAGTGCATCAAATAGGACAAGCAACTCAGTCACGCAAATAGGTCACGCAAATAGGTCACGCAAACAGGTCACGCAAATAGGTCACGCAAACAGGTCACGCAAACAGGTCACGCAAATAGGTCACGCAAACAGGTCACGCAAATAGGTCACGCAAATAGGTCACGCAAATAGGTCACGCAACTCAGTCACGCAAATAGGTCATCCAATAGGTCATCCAATAGGACAAGCAACTCAGACACACAAACGCAAAGAAGACAACACAATAAGACAAGCCAAATCAATATAAATATTTTATTTCCTAACAAATAAGTTTTTTAATAACTACATATGTTATAATAAATGTCGTCAAAATCAAAAGTATTGGTATCAGAAACATTATTGGATAAAGACGAAAAAATAGCTGCAAGAACAATTTCAGGTCCAACAGTGCAACATTTGAGAGCAACAAGAACAAACCCAGCTAGAACAGTTTATGTATACAAATTAGGCCTAGCTGATTTAGACGCAAACGGTGAACTACCAAATGCAAGAACATATAAAGTAGCACAGGGAACTGTAATTACTGCTGCGTCAGATGCTCAAATTGATAATTTGGATAGTCTTTTTGGCACATTAGGAATTTCTACAGCTAGAGGAAAACGCACTAGAAAAAATAGAAAAAACAAAAAAACAAAAAGCAAGCGTAATTATAAAAGAAAACATAGTAAGAAAAGTAGAAAATAATATAAACGTGATAAGATTTTCTCTCTTCAACAAAAATCAAATATCAAAAAATTAATGAGAAAAGTCGTCAACAACATGTTTATTCAAAATATTAATATTATCCAACATAATAATTAAATCATCCTTCTTATCTGAATCGTGAATATTTTCAATCTTTTTTTCAACCGCCATTTTCAAACGTGCCAATGAATTCATATAAGTTTTAATTTTATCTGTCATACCCCTAGAATTCGCTAAAATCATCCATCCTAATTTTTCAAACGTTTCATCATACCATTTAAAAATTCCGTGCATAGTCGCATCACAACATCTTCCTGGTAAAGATTCAGAAGACATAAATTTATGTCTTCTTTTTTTAGTTTTTTTAGAATTATTGGCAGAAGAAGAAGAAGAAGAAGAAGAAGAAGTGGCAGATGCAGAACTATCAGAAGAAGTAGAATCGCGTATAGATTTAGATGATTTTCTATTATGACGAACCATTATATAATAATTGAATAAAAAATTAATCAAAATCAAAATCAAAAGCAAAAGCAAAATCAAAATCAAAATCAAAATCAAAATCAAAATCAAAATCAAAATCAAAATCAAAATCAAAATCAAAAGCAAAAGCAAAAGCAAACCTAATCAACTTAATTTGTAATATTTTTTTTTAAATCCAACTTAATTAGACGCACTAGATTAATACATTTTAACATTTTTGTATACTCGTCATCAATCTCCATCTTCATAACCATTTTCTCTCTAATTTGGTCTTTTACTCTATCCAAAGATCCCTCAATTGAAGAGATAAATCTTGTATAAACCACTTTTTTTTTAGAACATTTAAGAAACGAATTATAAATTTTAGTAAATTTTGTAACAACTCTGAAAATCTTCGTAATCACATCAAGCCGAGGTACAAGACCATACGTTATTGAAAGCTTTTTAAATAGAGAATAGATATCAGAAATAAACAAATCATAATCTTTTTTAGAAGCATCATTCATATTCTCATTCTTATTCTGCGTAGTAATATTCAGATTTGAATATGAATTCAGAGGAGAAACAGAATTAAGAGATTGACTTCTTGTTTGCATTCTTGTAGACATTTGTTAATTAATTGTGCAGTAAGAAATAACCATAAAGGAGTTTCAATTTTTTTTCAAAATAATAAAAAGTTTTTCTCATTTTTCTTATTTTGAGCAATATAATTGTAAAAGGTATAAAATTTAATAAAAAATAATAATATAAAAATAATATAAATGAAAGATAAAAAAAATAAAAATCTTACAAAAAGAAGAAGAAATACTAAAACCAATACCAAAACAAAACCCAAACCCAAACCCAAAGACAGAAAAAAAATGTCATCCAGAAAAGCAAGAGGATTTTTTTGGTCAAGCAAACCCAAACAAGACCCCTGTGCAATGCTTAAAGAAACAATAGATGACCAAGAATTATATATAAAAGATTTATTAAAGAGGATAGCTGATTTGAAAACAGTAATTTCTAGAAATACAGGTTTTAATAGCCGCGTTGAAAATCAAACCCCAAAAAGAATAAATTCTACTGAAACAAGAAGAAGAATAAGTAAAGGTGTTCTTTTCAATCCTAAAACATCAAAATTTGAAGAGATAGAACCAACATATTATGTTGAAGGCAAAATTATTTAAACGATGATTCCAACTCTTTCTCTCTTTTCATCAATCCATCAATATCATTTTCCATCAAAGGAATTAAATCGCCGAAATCAGTTATCAAAGAAATCTCTACCGAATCATATTTTTTATCGCAACAACTGCTAATAAGGTATTCCTTGCATTTTTTAGCTTGAGAAACAAGTGCAAATATAAAGATAGAATCACTAACTATTTCATTATTATTTGAACAAATAACAATGAACATAAGTTCATTCAAAGGTTTAATAAACGCCATCCTGAGGCTTTCATCCATTTCTTCTCTCAGAATATCAAGTTGTTTTTCACTTGTAATAAATTGTGTCATTTGTATACAAATTATTTTGAAGAAAAATAAAAATCAATTTTTTTTACAAAATAAAAAAGTGATTATTATTTTTTACGATAACAATAAAATCTAAAATCTAAATCTCAAATCAAAATCTAAAATTTATTCATCAATACTTAAAATATCTTTTCTTATTTCTCTCTTAGAATTCTGAACAGAATTAATATAATCATCCAATGAAGGAATGTCTTCGTCTTCGTCTTCGTCTTTTTTCACTTCGCCACCTTTGCTTTTGTCGCCTTCTTTCGCTTTCGCTTTCGCTTTCTCTTTCGTATTAGTCGCCTTAGTAATAGAAGATCCAAATTTGAAAACATTGACTTCACGCTTCTGTCCAATGCGATGACATCTTGCAACAGCTTGGTCTTCAATCGCCGGATTCCAGCTAGGACTCACAAAATACACCTCGCTATATTTATCCTGCAAGTTAATCCCTTCGCATCCAGTCTGAATCTGCAAAATCAAAACCCCAGCTCCATCTTCAATAATCTGAGCCCTTTCTTTAACACTAACTCGTCCATCAAAAGTCGCAACAGATTCAAATCCAGCCGCTTTAAGCCGCAACACAATGATGTCAATCTCCTGCCTAAAATGACAGAAGATGAGCTTACCACTTCCATTATCCTTGCGTTCAACCAACACGCGAATCACCTCATCAATCTTGCTCGTCATATTAGATCCATCAATGTACATAGGTTCCTCTTCTTTTTTCAAGTAGGCAGGAGACTTAGTTAACGAATTGATTCGTCCAGCAACCATTTTTGGCAAAATGCATACTTGGCGAGCAGAAATCAAGAGACGAAGTTTATCCTCACGATGGCATCTTTTATATGCGCGATGGATATCATTGGACAACTTCATCTCATTCTCATTAGACCACTCAACATTTTTCTTGCAAAGTGTCATTGTAGGAATCATAATACCAACCTGAACTTTGGTGCGTCGCAAATAATATTTTTGTAATAGGTCATCCTTAAATGAACTAGACGTATAATAACTCGCAGGCAAGCCGATGATAGAACACAAGTTCCAGAAATCATTTCGCCTATTTTGAATAGGAGTCCCAGTAATGAGCCATTTTACACGCGCCTTAAGACCCCTAGCAGCAATAAATCGCCTATTTTTATTTCTCATATTATGCGCCTCATCAAAGACAATGCGATCCCATACAACATTCATAAACTCTTTATGACCATATGAAGTATTATCGGTGCCAATAGTAGCGATTTTATTATAGGTTATAATGACAAATGATGAAGAAGCGAGTGCCTCTAAACTGACGTTCTTGTTCCAGATAAGAATTTTATGTCCGCAGTGTTTGAGCATTTCGCTTGCCCATTGGTTAACAAGTGGTGCAGGGACAACAATGAGTGTCTTATTAACGAAATTCGCTATGAAAAGACCAAGCATCATAATCGTTTTTCCAAGACCCATCTCATCAGCCAGTATTCCACCGCGAACATTACACTTAAACTCTATAGAAGCAGTAGCAGAAGCAGTAGCCTCATCTTTTTTTATATTTTTTTTCAATTCTTTATTAACCATCCACTCAACGGCATCATATTGATAAGGCATAGAAATAAGCTTTGCCTTATCAATAAACCATTTAAATAAATCCATTGGACCCATAAATTTAGTGTTTGCAATAACTGTGCTCATAATAAATAATAATACAATACCACCCCACCCCTTCAACAAATTTTTTTCAATTTTTTTAAATTACAGGTAAAAATTGAAATTACTAATTTTCAAGAGGTGAAAAGAAAAACAATTATTTCATCTTCTTATTATTTTTCTTCTTATTATTTTTTAGAAAATCAACTAACAAATTCAATAAATTCAACAAAATCAATCAATCAAACTAACTTTCTAATTAAATTTTTTTTCTAGGAGTATACTCGCACTTCTTGTTAAGTCTTCTCTTCTTGCGATTTCGCTTACGTCTTCCATAAATTTTTTACAATATTTTTCAATAATTTGTTTTCGTTCCTCCTCCTCCTCCTCTGCTTCTGCTTGTGCTTGTGCTTCTGCTTGTGCTTGTGCTTGTGCTTGTGCTTCTGCTTGTGCTTGTGCTTGTGCTTGTGCTTGTGCTTGTGCTTCTGCTTGTGCTTGTGCTTGTGCTTGTGCTTGTGCTTTATCTGAGGCCGATTCCACCTTGGGTTCTAGATATACTTTAGATGGGTCAAAAGCAGGATATATTGCGTGCTCGTCATCATATTCATCGCGCACATAATTACTTCCAAAGCCAATGAATATATTGTTCGGAACACCAACCAAGTCATCGCCTTCGCATTCGCCTTCGCATTCGCCTTCGCATTCGCCTTCGCTTTTTCCGTTGACTTCGCATTCGCCAAATAAAAGGCTAGAATCTGCCTCCAACAATTGCGATTGGCTCAAGACTTCGTCTAATGCACTGTTTTTTATAATGTCTCTAGGTAAACTGGTCGGAGAAGGAAAATCAGTCCTGAAAACAGAATCAGTCCTACTAAGTTTTATAGGTAAAGGAAATTCAGAGGAGCACACCGACTGAGTTCGCCCAATTCCTACAGGCGCAGGTGGCATATCAAAATCAGAGTCCGAGTCCGAGTCGTAGTTACAGGATTTTTGTATAACAGTTGGTTCATCAACATAAACACACTCAGTAGATTCAGTATTCTTTAAACCGTTAACGTTCATTTTCACTGGGAAGTAATGCATCTATATTTTTATTTTAAAAGCATTTCAATTTTTTTAATTGACTATTTGAAGACTCCGACTACTAATTTTTATAAAAATACATAACAGAACAGAACAGAACAGAACATAAAATAATAGTAATTAAAGTTTTGAACCTTGCAAACAGTTAGGTTCTATTCTGTATTTTTATGAAAATTAGTAAAAAGAATTTTGAACATTAAACTCAAAAAAACTGAAATGCTTTCAACAAAGAACAGTAAAGGTATTACTTCCCCAGTTACAATGAATAAATCATCAACCGTTTGCAAAAATTCTGTCTTCATCCCTAGAGTGTTTCCAAACATAAGCAAATCTCGTATCATTGCGCTGTTTGAAGGTCTAGACATCGCAGTTGTTGACCATATTGATTTCCACCCTAAACAAAACTCTAAGGGAGAGAAATACAATAGTGTTTACGTGCATTTCAAATATTGGCTTCCGACAGATGCTTCTAGAATCTGGGAAAACAACCTGAGGACGAATAAAGAGGTAAAGCTAGTTTACGATGATCCTTGGTATTGGACAGTATTAGAAAACATTTCAACAAAAAATGACAACAACAATATAAAAGAACTCGCCGCAATTGATCTTCCGCTTCAAAAAGGTGTTAAACAATCTACCTTGAGAATTTCGGCCAAGGCTTGGGAACCTAAGACCAAGAAAGAGGAACCTGAACCTCTTCAAAAGAAAGAGGAACCCAAGAAAGAGGAACCTGAACCTCTTCAAAAGATATTCATAGCCGATGTTGAACAACAAAAACCACCGGTTTCATCTGTTTCCGCTGCTCTGAAAAAAAAATTGTATAAGAAAAAGACAACAAAGAGAGTTGTTATGGAAGAAGGCGAATGCGAAGAAAGCGAAGATCAACAGAAGCAGAAGGAATTGAATTTGCAAGCTGCGAATGATTTCATTGCGAACTTATAAGTAGTGAGTTTCTTTCAAAAATAAGATATTTATATTATAAAATTATAAAGACCAAAGACCAAAGACCAAAGACCAAGTGAAAAATGTAAGTCTTATTTAATTAAATTATTTGAAACATATACTAACAAACTCTTTTTTTCTTGTAAATAAAAATCACAATAAAAAGAGAACTAATAAAAAAGCACTTACACCATAAGCCAAGAAAGTGACAACAGTAACACATTTTGTTCTGTAATTAATAAAATTAGTAATTGAAAAAATCAACATCCAGAAAAAAAAATTGAAATTCTTTCAACAAAGAATAGTAAAAGTATAACTTCCCATTTACAATGAGCAAACAAATGAAAACCAATAATTCGCGCAGCAATTATTCCAAGCAATCCAATCAGAATGGAGTAAAGAAACCATTCTGTAAAGTTTGCTTTGATGCAAAGAAGCCCAAGGAGATTTACGAGTCTCATTGGGTAAAAGACAGAGAAGGTAATGTAACTTGTATAACATTAAATGAACAAGAATGTAGATATTGCTATAAGTCTGGACATACTGTCAAGTTCTGTGAAGCTTTAGCTCGCGCAAACAAAGATAAAGAACGCGTTGCTAAAAATGAAGAACAACAAGCTCGCAAAGAAAAAGAACAAAAACAACAGAAAAAATCAAGCATCGTAACAACTCAGCAAAAATTCGGAGCATTCGCCGCAGCATTCTACGAAAACGAGGAGAGCGACGATGAGACAAAGACAACAACAAAAACAAAACAAGTTGTTGAAGAATGGCCTCAGCTTTGTTTTGGAGAACTCAAAGATAAGAGGGCATTGAAAGAATCCAGACCAGTCAAATCCATCTCATTCGCAGATGCTATCAAGAAAACAAAAGAAGATCACGCAAAAGAAATTACTGAAAAAGCCGAGAAAACGAAAGAGGAAAGATGGACGCAGTTAAGCAAAACTAACGGAAAAACTCAGATTGTAAAAGCGGTAGCGACAGCGACTGAGAAAGCAACAGCGCAAGAGAAAGCTGAAGAAAAAGCAAAAATAATCGCTCCACCACTCAAAATAACTCAACGAACAAAAAAATACATCTCTTGGGCTGATGCCGAAAGCAGCGACGAAGAAGATGATGAAGAAGAAAATTATCCTCCATTGCCAGCGAAGCATCCAGAGGCATTTCTAAAAGCTTCTTCCGGTCCAATGTCTTATGTTCAAAGAGTTAATGGAGCTTTTGAAATCGCTAACGAAATGCAAATATTGAGTGGAGATAGTCAAGCTTGTTATTTTGACGACGAAACTTGGTAAACAAAAAGAAAAAAGAAAAGAAAAAATAAATAAATAAAATAGAATAAGGCAACAACGAGACAACGAGACAACGAGACAACGAGACAACAAAGGTAATAATATTTAATTAAATTATTCAAAACAAGATACTAACAAAACTTTTTTCAATGGTGAACTTTATCAGTGTTATAGTGAAAAATCAATAAAATATTATTATTTAAAGATTTATACAAATTTATACATTATGATCAAGTACATAACAATTTTTTTATCAAAAATTATACCAAAAGAATTACCTAAACCGACAGGTAGATGGAAAATAGATTATTGTAAAACAAAAATGAATAACAAAATAGATTTATCCAATGAAGATCATTGCGGTCCTTGTGGACAATATGCAAAAACAAAAACAAATTCACAAAATCAATCCAAACCTGTTAATAATGACATTATTCATAATAAAAAATAAAGTTATACATTACCGACAACATTTTTTATAAAACCAAACCATTTTGCTTCGTGAAAAAAGGTAGACCATTTAGCAGTTATCAATAAAATCCAACCTAACATAAATAACAACATTCTTGTTTCATAATCAATAACTGCCATTTTGGGTCTTAAAGGTGTAAAAAATACAATCAAGATAACAGCAGTTCCTACAACAAATACAAATTCACATCTTTCCTTCCAGTATTCAATCTTTTCAATAACTTTTTTATCACCACCTTTTTTCTTCAAATAAAACTCATAAATAGCTCCAAAAATAAATAATGTTTTCAATAAAACAAGAAAATAAACATAAAAGTTGAAAAGGGTCATATATTTAATGAGAGAAATAATACAATAAAAATAATACAAAGAAATAAAATATAAAAGATAAAATATAATGAATTATTCAACATTTGAAGATAAAAATGAAACGCCATTTTTAACTTTACAACAACAACAATTACAACCAAAGTTTTCAATAACCTGTATTTTTTGTGCAAGTCCAAACAGTCAAGCCTTAAATAAAGAACAAACATTTAGAAAATGTCTAAATTGTAATAAACATTTTCAATGCACAGCACTACCAGCAAACAACATCCAATCATTTCCTTCTTACACTAATATCAAACCTCCATCAACATTTCAGACATTTCAGAGACCTCTGTTTATAGAGCCAAAAAAAGAACCCCTCTATGATAAACAAGAAAAATCAGGACGACAACAATTAGATATACAACAACAGTATAATCAAGACCATTATTTTTTCTCTCAATCTAATTTATACAATAAATAATGGCACCTTGTGCAATAACTTGTTCATTAGCAACTGTTTTTATTATAGCAATGATTTATTTTAGTAATGCAACAACACAGTCAGAAACAATTGAACATTATCAAAAACAACTACCAAGTAACTTAAAAAAAATATATAAAGAAATAGCAGAAGAACGTCTTAAAATATATTTTTATGGATACGGATTAGGGTTTATACTTTCTCTCATAATCATTATTTACAACTATCAAATAAATCAACCAAGAGAGAAATACACAACAATGACAATAACTTGCACAGTAATAACAGTTTCATTTATAACAAATTATTTTTATTATACTCTAAGTCCAAAAACCAAATGGATGTTAGATTATGTCAACACTCCAGAACAAACAAAGGCATGGTTGAATATGTATAAAGATATGCAAAAATATTATCATACAGGATTTGTTTTAGGATTGATTGCAGTGGGACTTTTATCTGTTGCATTCAGATGTTAAAATTCACTAAAAATATAAAACTTAGTGTAATATATTTTTACACCGTTGATGAATTAAATCCGCATAGCGGATAATTCATAAACTAAGTTATCAGTAACGATTTGAAACCAAGCACGCCTTTGGCGTGCGGTTTTAAATGTTCACTGGTATAAATAATTAATATTTTTTATGTTTTCTTGAATTATGTTTTCTTGAATTATGTTTTCTAGATTTGTGTTTTCTTGAATTATGTTTTCTAGATTTATGTTTCTTATATTTTTTAATTCCTGCTGCATTAGGTAATAATGTTGCATTATTACCCCAAGTTGAAATATATGATTCTGCCGTTCCTTGAAATGTGAAAGGTTCATCCCTTTTTCCATTTGCACGAATCCAATATACGTCACAAGTATTATCAGGATTAGGGATAACTTCATATGTTCTAAAATGTTCACCATTATCTGTATGCACTAATATATAAACCATTATTATATATTATAAATAAATAAATTAAGTTTAAATCTTATAAAAGTATTTAAAGAGAAGTCAATATAGTATGTTGAGAAGGAACCAGCAACAGGTAAGATATAAATTTTATAAAGTATTAGTCTGGTTGGCCAACCAGCATTTTAAGGTTCCATAACAGCAACTAAAATCAAAAATGAAGTATAGTAGAAGATAAATAACGAATTATTTCACAATAATTTGTTTATTTATGGAGGGTTAAAATAACAGATTATTTCACAATAATTTGTTTAGAATGGTCTCATAGTGTAGTGGTTAGCACTCCAGACTTTGAATCTGGCAACCTGGGTTCAAATCCCAGTGAGACCTTTTGTTTTCATACAGCAATTCAAAATCAAATATAATGACAACAATGAAAACAGCACCAAGCTCTTTTAGCTGAATTGGTAGAGATATGAGTGTCTTATTAACAGCAATCATAATTAAATCAAGAATTGAATTTATTTTCAATTAAATAAAACGTTTTCGTTTTAGTTTTCGTTTTCATACAGCAATTCAAAATAAAATATAATGACAACAATGAAAACAGCACCAAGCTCTTTTAGCTCAGTAGGTAGAGCATCTGGCTGTTAACCGGAAGGTCATAGGTTCAATCCCTATAGAGAGCGTAACATTTGATTTAATTGAAAATTAAATTCTATTCTGTATTTTCATTATAAATTAGTTAAAAAACTTTTGATCCCATTATTCTCTTCAATCAAAAAAAATTGAAATGCTTTTATGTCATTGAAAACAATGATATAAAATATTCCCATTCAAACAAAAGCAATGACTGAAATCAATAACGCAAACGCCCAATTATTCGTCCCAATCAGAACAGAATCTGTTAGAGACATTCTAATAAAAAAAATTCGCAGTTCAAGAGAAGGAATAACTAGTCGCAGCACCCACGTCCAAGTAATGGATGGCGAAGAGTTTATTCCAGTGCCTTCTCTAGAAAGCGATGGTATAGATATAGTAAAAGAAATACTTTATGAAATTTCAGAAAAAATAGTGCAAGCGCAAGCAGAAGCACAAGAATCACAAGCGCAAGAAGCAGAACAAGCAGAAGCAGAAGTGCAACAAGGAGAAGCGCAAGATGCCGAGTCAGACTCCGACTCGGACTCCGACTCCGACTCAGAAGCAGAAGAATATCAAAGAATGAGTAAAGAAGAAATCGCTAAATTAGAAGAAGAATGTCAGCTCATCATATGCAAAGAAGTAATATCATTTCCAGAAGGCACAAACTTTGGCGAATGCTCCATTTGTTTAGATATTGTTGAAACAATTGCAAACTATACGACAACAAGGTGTGGTCACTCGTTTCATACATCTTGTTTCTTGAAAGCAATTGAGACAGGGTCTGAAGGAACTTGTCCTAATTGTAGAGCAATCCTTGTTGTAAAAGAAACTGATGATGAAAGCGATTGGTCTGTGAATTATGACGATTCAGATTCAGAAAGCGATTCAGATGCAGATGAAAATGAAAATGAAAATGAAAATGAAAATGAAAATTCAGATTCAGATACAGAAAGTGAATCTGAAGATTCAAATTCACTAGTAACATTAGAACAAGCTGCAAATAAACTTCAAGAAATGGGATACACTTCAGCAGATATTCTAACATTTTACCTAGGAAGAACAATTCGTTCTGAAAATTCAGAGAAGTACACACACGAGTTCTTCGTAAAAATCAATGATGATTTAAACGGCATACTATCTGGTTCAATTGCTCTTTAAAAATGAAAAAAAGCAAAAAATAAACCTTCCAAATTAAAAAAAAGAAAAAAGAAAAAAGAAAAAAGAAAAAAGAAAAACATTTTTTCTTATGAATTGCAATAACAATAAATGAATATTATTTCAATAATAGATAACAATATAATATTTTATATATTTTATAAAATATTATAGTATAAAATGGAAAAACTTAAAAATCTGGAAACATTGGAAAAAGTAAAGGAAGAATTCATTTTAGAGCCTAAAAATGTTAACAAGAATATACCTACAAACTTAGATGAAATTAAAAATAAATCAAAAGAATATTACGTTAAAAAATTCTTCAAATGTATTTTTTCTTGTACGTCAAAACCATCCATAGTAAAAAATAAAGAAAGTAATATACAAGAATTAAACATAACCAAAGAATCAGAATCAATAGAAATTTTAATAAACAAGACAGAAAATCTAGAGCAAAATTTGGAAAACATAAAGGAAAACGTGGAAAATATAAAGGAAAATGTAGAAAAAATAAAAGAAAAAAAGGAATCGGAAGCACAGGCACAAGCGCAAGCAGAGACGCAAGCACAAGCGCAAGCAGAGGCGCAAGCAGAGGCGCAATCAGAAGATAATAAAGAAATAAATGATAAATTAGTTGAAATACAAAAAGCGCACGAAAAAATAGAAGAGTTAGAGACTATTTCACTATAAATAAAAAATCTAATACAATAATATAAGTAAATGAAATATACACAAATAGTAATAATAATTTTAGTATTATTTATAAGTTATAAATTATGTGGAATATTACCTGAAGCTGAAGGAGGAACACGCAAATATTTCTGCAAAAATCCAATTTTATACGAAGCAATATTTTTAATGATTCTTGCATTTATGTATTTTAAAAAAAAATAAAGATGATCGCAAACCTTGATTATGAATAAAATAAATTTTAAAAGGAAGTAGAAGGCGAAGCAGAAGAATCAGAAGCCGAAGACTTAGTGAACTTCTTGATGCATTCCCAAATCTTCGCAGACTCGTCAATACTATAAATCCCACGTCTTTGAGCAAGGTTCAAAAATGAAACCATCAAATTCAATGCAACAATTTCACTTGTAACTTCAATATCGGTAAGCTTAGTTTGAGGTGATGGGATAGAAGTGTCAGTTTCAGAAGAAGCTTTATCGGACATTATAATACTTATATTAAACAATTTTTTAAATGGATTTTTATATAAATTTATATAATTATATCAAAAGATAAAGCCAAAAAATGAATCAAAACTATTTAAATACATAAGAAGTATAATTACAATGAGCGATTCATCAAGAACAATCCAATCAATATTTAAACAATCATCTATCTTGTTTCACAACAAGGAAGATGGTTATAATATTTATGAAAAAGAAAATCCGAACAAATTTGGGGTCTTTACAGTAGAAATAGAAAGCACCCCAATTAATTCGGCGGCTCAGATGATTCACAGTGAAAATGATATGTCAGGCTCAATGAATGACATTTGTAATGATGGGCGTTCAAAAATGCAACATTTGAATCTTACTCTAACAAACATAATAACACTTCTTAGTGAAAATGCAGATAATACTGACATAACAATGGGAATAAGTGGTTTTGATGATAAGATTCAAAAAGTTATAGAACCAACAAAAATTGAAAAAGATTCGGACCAAGTAACATTGATTCACAATAAAATTAGGTGTGTTCTGAATCCAAGGGGGCAAACAAACATTGGATTATCTCTTAACAACGCAAAAACACAATTGCAACAAGTAGCACAAGCGCAAAAGAGCTTTATTCTGATGACAGATGGAGAAATAACAAAAGGAGAATGTGACAAAGAAAAACTTTCAGAAATGTTACCAGAAGATTCCGAAAATTACTTCATTGGTTTTGGAGCAACCCACGATTTCAGGTTACTTCAGCATTTGGCGAAGAAAAATATGGGATCTTATTATTACGTAGATATGATTGAAAACGCAGGCCTTGTATTCGGAGAAATAATTCACACAATTCTATATCCGGCTCTTAAGAATGGTTCAATAGAAACAACAAACGGCGAAATTTACGATTTTGTAAATAATGAATGGACAACAAGTTTAAAGATTCCGACAATTTGTAGCGAGCAAAAGAAGCATTATCACGTAAGGAGCTCAGACCCAACAAATTTCAAATTGACAATTCGTGGAGCAACCCCATTTGGAGAAGAGCAGTTAGATGATGAAACACTTCCAGACCTAATAGATTCAGATGGAAAAATAGATACAAACGATTTAAGAAAGTATATGTATCGTCAAAAGACATTGGAACTTCTTGCTCAAGCATCAGAATTGATTCAGAAGACAACTCAAAATCCAGAAGAGAAAAAGAATTTAAAAAAGGTTCTTCAAGACTTCAGAAATGAAATGAAGGTGTTTTCAAAAGAACAAGACCAAAACCAAGAACATAAAGATTATATGAAACAGTTATGCGATGATTTGTACATCTGCGAAAAAACTCTTTACTCAGATAAAGCATTGCTTTACACAGTAACAAGACAATGTGCACAAGGACGTGAGGGAAGTTATAACACAACTCAAATAGATGAACCTCCTCCTCCTCCTAATGCACTATATGGAATTAAAAGACAAAATGCTCTTGGATTTGGGTCTTATAAAATTCAAGATGTTTTGGATTTATCGGATAGTGATGATGAAGATGACGAATTTGAAATTTCTGTATGTCCATTAAACCGCACAAATACTACCCCAAGTCAGTTGAAAGTTATGAGAAGTTGTAGTGGTAAATAAAAACCATCAATACCATAATGTCAATTCAAAAATAATTAATTTTATACATACAATGTATACAAATATCACGTTGTTATTATTTAAGGGATAGTCCAGAAGCGATTTTTAAATATGATGGTATTAGTATTATATATCTTACACCTTTTCTCATTTCATAACTTGTGAAAATGCCCATTATCAATTAAACCAAAATAATTTAAAAACAAATATTTAATATAGTAAAATGTATAAGTTTATTAATTTTTTAATATTAAATAAAAAATTCTCTACTGAAAAAATTTTCATAAGGAATAAAGCAGTACCTATTTGTTCAAATTGTTTACATTTTAAGGAGCATACAAATAACTATCCATATGACTCAATTCCTAGTAATGAAAAATACGGTAGATGTAAAAAATTTGGTGAGGTGAATATTGTTACTGGTGTGATTGAATATGATTTAGCTAGTAATTGTAGATTAAACGATAGTAAATGTGGAAAATTTGGTTCAGAATTTAATGAAAAAATAAAATCTTAATATATTATTTTTATTATTAAATAAACGGCATTTTCACAAGTTATGAAATGAGAAAAGGTGTAAAAGTTTAGCATCAGAAAAAGTTAGTGGTATTCCGTCAATAGTATTTAATCATTGGCTTAGATCAGGTATTATAATTGAGAATACAATAGATTGTAATGATTCAATACAACCAGGTGGTAAAAGAATAACAAAAAGAATAACAAAAAGAATAACAAAAAGAATAACAAAAAGAATAACAAAAAGAATAACAAAAAGAATAACAAAAAGAATAACAAAAAGAATAACAAAAAGAAATAAAAATGTTTTTAATTATTTGTAATTAAATTACTAATTATAAATAATTTCAATACAAATTTTCTCCTATTTCATTAGTATTATCGGAAGATAAAATGTTATCATCATCGGAAGCAGAAGCATCAGCTGAAGCAGAAGCATCAGCTGAAGCAGATTCGCCATCAGAAAAATGAAAATCACCAGACGCGGAAGCAGAAGCAGATGCCTTATTCAACTCATCTCGTAATTTACTCAAAACAGGAAATTCGTTTTTGTTTACTTCCGCATTTGCATCTTTACCACCAAGCCCCCATAATTTAGCCCAAATATCAGTAACCTGAGTTCCATTACCAATATCAAGTTTGAAAGGGCAAGAATAATCAGCAAGAGAACTAAGCGGAAGACAAGGATTACATTCACCCTTAATAAATGAAAATCCAGAAACTTCTTTTGGAATCTCAGCATTTGTGATTTCAGTAATCCTTTTGTTCATACTTCCATTAATACCACTATATCCTAAATATTCAATCTTCTGCATAACAGGTGAACCATCTTTTGAAGTGCCACAGCGAACAATATTATTAATATTTTTTGGCATTCCTTTCGGATGTCCAATTGTCGCTCCATGCATCAAAAATATACCTTCTTTTGTCCCCCAAGCAATAACTTGCTTTATAGCATTTTCATTATAAATAGTTTGAGCATCAGTCAATGCAATTCCAGGGTCAATTGCTATATTAGAACTACTGGAAATAGCGCGTAAATACATTTGTTGAACATCTTCAGACCAAGGCCATTTACCAGTTTCAAATAATTGATTAACCTCATCTACAGATGCTTGAGTTTGAAGAATATTGATATCATATTGAATATTAGGATTTCTAGCTTGTTCAAATGCTTTAAAATCATCAATAGTTTGCTGAGGCCATTTATTAATATTATCTGTAAACCCTTCCAGGCTCTTAGTAGAATCAGATACATTGTTGAGTAATGAACTCAAATATATAATTAACAATAATAAACCTAAACTAATAGATAAATTCTTGTCTAAAAACCAGATAACAATCAAACCACAAATAATTAATACATTTCCTAAAATAGTATGAAATGCAAAAATAAAAGCATCAGGTTTCAAATACAAAAAAGCGGCAAACAAAATAAATATAGAAATAATAGTAATAAATATAGCATTATTTTTTGGTAAATAAATGTTAATTATATCACCCTTTGACATTATTATAATATATGAACACAATAATAATGTAATTATTTAATCGTCAAAAGTTAATCAATGATTCTATTTCCTGCGTTTTGTTTTAGATTTCCCTCTTACATTCTTCTTTTTACTGATTTTGCTGACTTTATTATTTTTCTTAGATTTAACAACTTTCATTTTACGCATATTTTTAATAATTTTTTTAATATTTCCAAGAGCTCTAATTTTTCCAGCAGAATCTTCATTGAATAAACATTTACGTCTGAATTCTTGAGACAAATTTTTACCTCTAAACATAATATTACCTGCTCCTAATTCTACAAATAAATTAGTAACATCATTAACATTTAACGCTAAACTTTTATATACTACCGGCGAAAGAACATCATCAAATTGTTCTCCTAATGTTAATCCATAATAAGTAACCAATACAGCAAGGATAATATCTCCTATGTTAACGCGCGGAAATACCAATTCTAATTTCTCAACAAATTTAATCAAAAATGAGCGTTCTGAAGGATTACAACAAAAATTCATATTTTTATCTAAATAATCATCACTGTAACCAAATAAGCTTTTTAATTCTTCCTTATACAATTCCTCTAAATCTGATTCTTTATCAAAAAACACAGATTCCAAATGACTCATTACCTATATTGTAACCAAATATTATAACCAAATATTATAACCAAATATTATAACCAAATATTATAACCAAATATTATAACAAAATATTATAACCAAATATTATAACCAAATATTATAACCAAATATTATAACCAAATATAAAAGTTGATTCTAAATACCAGTAGAACCAAAGCCACCATCTCCACGAACAGTAACTTCACCTAATTCAGACTCAGAATCAACCAAAATAACATAAATTGGAACCAAACCAGGCGCACATATTTGAACAAGTTTTGTCAACGCGTATATTGTGTGTTGATTCAAATTCGTCATTCCATTACTAGGAATTGATAAACAATCAAATTTTGCGATCAAATTACCGCGGTATCCACTATCAATAATTCCAAGACTATTCGCAAGTCTAAGTGAAGTATTAGATAGACTGGACCTAGGATGCATATAGAACCCAGTGTTTGAACAACTATTGCCATTATCATAATACATCTGAGCAGCACATTTAATACTAAAATCAAATTTATTCAATCTTCCAGGTAATATTAAAATATCATTTGCAACAAAAACATCAAAACCAGCATCAGGGAAATTATCGGTTAACATTTTATTATTATGTGTGTTTACTGCATCTACATACGAGTTATACAATTGAGAATTATTTGGATCAACAAATAATTTCAAAACCATAACACGGTTATGAATCTGAAATGCCGTTGATAAAAGCGCATTTTGAAGCACTGCACTAGTATTATTCTGCATATTAATATAACATAATATAAAATCTTTAATTACTTTTTAAAGAAACAAAACAAAACAAAACAAAACAAAACAAAACAAAACAAAAAAGAAATCTAGTTATTGTCATAATTGAAAAAATTGAGAAATAAATTAAGAATATCCAAATAATAATCCATAGAAGCAGTTACAAAGTCGCCGTAATAGTCTCTCTGCAATATTTTATTAGTGTCGTAAATAATGTAAAGAGAGAAAAGCGTAATTCCAATAATAGAAATACCGATAATATGCTGACTAATAGAACCAGAGAAAATCATCGCAATTTTTGTAATAATCAAAAGTAATAATGAATAAAATAAAAATGCACCAAATTTGTATCCAAGTTTGATACCAGTAGCTAATAAAAAGGCGCCAAATAAAAACAGCACACCAAATACACTAATCGTTTGTAGAACTGCCATTTGTATAACATCTTCACTACCCTTCTTTTTATTTTTTAATGTAGACAAATTAATCCCAAATGCCGCGGAAAATAAACAGAACAATAACAATTTCATAAATGCTGGCATAGGCACAAAAATCATAACCATAAGAATACCCAATGTGACAAATAATATTATCCAACTATTTACTTGAGGTCCTTTATAATTCATCATCAAATAATAAGTAATTCCTAATTGAAAAATCAAATTAGAAAAGATTTGCAATAAGAACTCTTTTTTTTCTATCATCAAATCATAAAAATCATTAAATGTCTTTTTCTTTGAACTTCCAGAACCACCTTTCAACCCACAAGAACCTCCACAACCACCAAAAAAACTTTTATACAAAGAAGATGTTGCATACGGCATAGTTATATATTATTACAACAAAATATCGTAATAATATATCTCTCTAAAATGAAAACCTGTAAACCCAAAAATTCTATGCAGATATTGGGGTATGTTCTCTAATATAATTTTCCAATTTTTCTTTTGCGTTAGGGTCAGTTTTAGGTTCAGCCCAGTACCAGGGAGGTGGAATCAAAAAATTAATATCAGGAATTGGAGGAGGCCCAGTATTATTAGGTATTTTACTACCTGAAAAACCATTATTTGACGCAAAAGGAAATGGTTTTTGAGTTCCAACAGGATTACAACATTGTTGTTGGACTTGTAATGTGTATTGACTAGATGTTTGAGGTTGACGAAGCGTCTTTGTGTAGCCGACATTAGAGCTCATAATGCTATAAGAAGGATATTTGGCAGTTGTTGTGCTGCAACCAGTAGCACTACATTTGATGCGATGGCCATCATAAATGTAAGCCTTGTTAGTGTCATTAACACAAATATTAGCTGCCGCTTTTTTCTGAATATACAACCACTGACTAGCACTATCTTCTTGAGTTCCAGTTGGGTAAACAGGTTGAACCCAATAATTGGGATATTGACCATTATTGATCCACATATATTTTTTCTCAATCATTCCATCATTAGAGAGAACAGATGGCTTAATATATTGATACTGAGAACCTTCATTAATAGCCTTTACAAGAGGTGAATTGAACACTTGATTATTCATAGGGTAACGACCGCCACGTCCACCAGAAATCCAACAAGGAAATTGACCACGATATGGTGTTCCGTTCTTTGACATAGCACTACTTTGACCGATGTATCCCTTACTTCTTCTTCCACCATTTATGGAAAAGCCTACAGGACCAGGGTTTTTCAAAGAAAGTGCGAGCATTGCCTTACCAGGCCCTTGTGGAAGCCATACGCCACCAGGGCCTTTTCCTGAACGATTTGTTCCATAATTGATAACTCCTTTCTTTTTAAATGTTTGAAGTGACATATTATGATATAAGATAAGATAATATATTACACCTGTGAGTTTAAGTCATTAATAAAATTCTTTTTTTAGGGTCAACATTCATAATCCTTTCAATAAGCCAATATAACTTTGTTCCTTTTATTATAGTGATATCAATATGTAAGTCCGTTCCCAAACAATAGAGGCATAATGCACCTAAACTAAAATAGAAACATTTATGAGAAACAGAAGAAGGAATACTATTGAGTGCTAAAATTTCTGGAGAACAAAATTGACCCTTGCGAGAGAAAGGAGCCATAAAAACAATATCCCCTTTTTCATTTATTTTATTTAAATTCAATGAAGTAATACAGGCAAATACAAGTTCATCATTTCCGTCGTCCTTTTCAAGAACAATAATATCTTCAATACCTATACTAGAAAACCCATATCCTTTTCTCTCTAAGAATGATTGCTGAAGTTGCAAATAATAGATTAAATGAATAGAGTCATTGTATGAAAGAGGTAATTTATCTTTCAATTTGTTAACATTGAAATCAAAAAAATGAATTCCTGATCCATTACCAGATCCATTACCAGATCCATTACCAGATCCATTACCAATATTTTCGTTTCTTTTACATTTTACAAATTGATTCAAAGAGAGAAAAAGCAATTCATCCTTTAAAGAAATTGACATACTAAAATCAAGGCTGTAAAAAATTAATCCAAATAAACCAATAAACCAAATCAAAATAACTATTATTCAAAAGATTACAGTTTTGAATTTCTCTCCCAAATATCTTCACGAACAGTATTATTCCTTGTAGATTTGTTCAATAAAACCTTCCAGAACATAAATCCATCATAAACAATTTTAATATCCTTTCCACTTGTAATTCGGTCAATAATATATTTACTTAATTCACTTTTATTCCAAGAAATATGTATAAATGCGCTATAAAATCGTTCACCCTTTTCGTTATTCTTAAAAATTATATCAATTTGTTTAATGTTTCCAATGTCTAATTCATTAAATCTATTTTGCAAAAGCACTTTATTACAATTAGGATTGAGACGCGGAATACATAAACTTGGATTCATTACCATTTCTTATTTACTATCTATTAACAAAGTATGTTTCATTCAATTTTTTTTATATTGCATATTTCGCTATAAAAAAGATATAAATGTCTGCTTCTGCTTCTGCTTCTGCTTCTGCTTTATACAGAGTTCTGCTTCTGTTTGTCTCTAACAAAAATTAGTAATTAATTTTTTGTCTTGAATCCAAGAGACCTTCAAAAAAAATTGAAACAACAAAAAGAAATATATGAACTGTATTAGCTTTTATAAAATGTCGCAAGTAATGCAAGCAATTATGTCCGAGAGAATTGAAGAAGTAGTAGACCTCAGCAGGTCCTGTTGTGGGTATTGCAGAAAACCAGGCCATTGTGTAAAAAACTGCGATGATCCAAACATATTCAAAATAGATGATTTCATGTTACAAATCTGTGCTCTCTCCTATATATTTCCATTCGTTGAAGACAAGATCATTTGGCATCATCTCAACAAACTCACTATGAGAGATCTCAAAGCTATCAAACACTGTTTTGAGCCTCTGCCAAAGTCTCTCAAAGGCGAACAAGTAAAAATAAAAAAAGGGTTAGTTGAAGCTCTTACGAGAGAATACTACATCATTTCAAGACACGGAGAAATTATTCGCTCAGAATGTGCTAAGATTCGCAGAATTTACCAAATGAATCTTCAAAATCCAGATGAATATCCAGACTCAGCTATTGTAACTGACTTCGCTGACAGTGTTCACCTACTTTTACCATCAAGACCAGATTACTTCAACGAGATAATGCGTTGGCACATTACAAGAATGAATGTTCTATTCAGGGAAGTAGCAGATTACAAAAAGTTGCTGAGACGTTCAAGAGAGAAGTTCAACATCTCAGCAGTTGTATACAACAAAGTAGAAGACGAAGATGCTACAACAAAAGAATGTCCAATTTGTTATCAAGAAGATGTTGAACCATCTTGTTCCGCGGAGATGAACTGTAGACATACGTACTGCACAGATTGTATGAGACAGTACTTGGATTCAGTGCTAAAAGAGAAGGAACAAAAACTAGACCCAGATCTACATCCAAGTTGTGGAATCTGCCGCACTCCAATCAGTGAAGTCAAATTTAAAGACACCGAAAAGGCATTTGAGATTCACGATAATTATTTGAACTCGTTTATTAAAATTGTGAATTAGAATTGAATTGAATTGAATTATTTAGTAGATAGAAGATAAACATTTATAGTTTTAATAGCAAATTATTTGAGTAACGATTTAATTATTTAAAAATCCTTTTTTCCTTTTTTCTTTAAGAGAAAAATTTTGTAAAAGGCAAAGTAAACCATTTTTTTGAAGAAAATTTCACTTTGTAAAAATGATTCTGTCGAGAAAAAGTATTGTAAAATCATTTTATTGTATTATATTTTTTTGAAAGTTTTATAAATCAAATCAAATTAAATTAAATTAAATATCGTATGCCAACTCCATCTCCAAAGTGAAAGAATAATCCATCAAATTAAGAGGGACAATATCTCCAAATTTATTCAATAATTGAACACTCATTTTTTTAATATCAACAGGACCAAAGTATTTTCGTTTTGGAGAAATAATATCAATACTTTTATCAAAATAAGTCAATGTATTAGTAATATTATTGTTGTTATTAGTATAAGGAATTTTTGCCAAAATATTTTTATCAATATAACTGTTATTGAAAATAGCAAACATATTACTAGTATAAGACAAATTATAATCATTCAATACAAAGTAAAAATACTCCAATGCATCTCCACTGTATAATGATTCAGATACATAAGTTACTTGTTCCCTATAATATGGGAATCTAAACCCCAAAATCCAACCAAATGTTTTAGACATATTCTGGTTTGTTGCAGTGGGAACTACAAAATTCAATTCAAAATTATTAAGAGAATTTGAAATTATCGTCTTTCCACTTATAGGATTAATAATAACCGAATAATTTGTAGAATTCAATGAAGTATTCAAAACATTAGTCAATGCTAGAGATAAAGAATTTTGGTCATAACAACCTTCAGGAACTACAATAAGAGAAGAAATTCCGGTTCCAGTATCTGTAACAAAAAACACATTGTTTTGTAAAATATCAGAGAGAAGATAAATTTTTTCAGGTAGTTCAATAGACAATAATTTCATTGATACTACATTTTTAAGTGTATACGACATAGTAAACACACAATCAGAAGGAACACTAAGTCCAGTAGTATCGCGAAATAATGTATTCATAGCCATTGTAATATTAGTTGTAGTCTTACGCAATTTGTTAAGAACTCCACTTGCGTATTCATTTTGAAAAGTATTTATAGGTTCAATAAAACTAGTTATAGAATCTTTGGATTTAGATTTATCAATAACAAAAGAGTTACCACCTCCCCCAACAATAATAGAATTCTCCTTGAATTTTTCAATTAATATTTCCTTTGTTTCATTCAAAAAATAAATTATTTTTTTTGCAAATTGTTTATCAAAAGAAATATCATTTCTCATTCCAGCGATTAATCTTTCTCTCATTTCGCGTTCTTTTATTTCAATATCTTTTATAATGTAACCACTTTTAAGTCCTAAGAAGGATTCCAAATCTTCATCAGTATAATTATCAATATCTAAATCAATCGCACTTGCAACATTACCCTTATTATTTGCCCTTATAGGATTTCCAGTTACCATATCAGATTTTGAATAAACAGAATCAGAATCATTTATCATTGTTTTGACTGATTCATCATTACCTTTTACATCTTTTGGAGTCCATTTTACATCCATTGTTGCCGGTTCTTTGTTTTTGTTATTGTCTTTGTTTTTGTAGTTGTCTTTGTTTTTATTATTGATATTACTCATTATATATTGCCTTTATAATAATCTCGTTATATAACATTGTTTTTTATTTTACGCATCAAAGAATTTAACACACCATAATCATTGCCATTAAGTCCATTACAATAATTATAATCATCCTTATTACTAATATTCATATTTTTTGAATGGGTCATTCAATGAATTTATAAAAGGATTCAATGAAAGTGGGTCTTCTAATGGTTTATAACAAAACATCCATTCACAAACAAGCCTTTTACTAACTATTTGTGCATTTTCTATTTCTTTATGAAACATTTGATCTATTATTGAAAATGCGGATTTGAGTAATAATATTTGTTTCACCATAACCTTTTTCAAATTAAATAAATCAACCAAATGCGTTTTTGATTCACTATTGAGCAAATGACGGTTTGTCTTTGAACAAGCATTAATGTATCTTATTTCATTTTTAACATTTTTTAAATCAGTAATCATTTTTTTACGACGATCATCTATTTTTTTAATAACGGAAAATATATTCGTATTGTAAATCACTGGATAACGCATTCTTATTGCGGTTGGTATAAGAAATTGATTCGTCTCCTTAATTTCCATAATTTTCTTTTCAACATCACACAATTTCTTAAACATTTCCTGTTCTAAATCCTTTTTGGCAGCAATCATTCTTTGATTAATTATATCCTTGTCTATGTTCCCTCCTTTAGCCATATTTTTTTCTATGTTAAAATCGCGAAAAAGCAAAACAGAACCAGATGTGAATTCAACAGAAGATTGCAATTTATCATATTGATGAGATGATATTTTGTGTGCCTCAGATGCCGCATCTAATTTAAAATAATTTACGAGTGCTAACAAAAATGCAATAACAGCATTTACAGAGGATATTAGCATAGCACCCCACATATACAAACTTACGATAGAAGCAAGAACCGTCGCAGCAGTGGATAATAATATAGCAGGCATCATTAGCATGTTGAGTTTTTCTTCACAGTAATGTTTTGATTCCATATATATAATTTTTTGCCCTTTCAAATAACTAGCCAAAATATCAAGAGATGATGAATATTTATGATTTATACTTGAATAATATTTATCAATGCTTGATTCTACTTGTTTATAATTGAGTCTTTTATAATGAATTTCTATTTTTCCATTATTGCCATTATTCCAAGTATTCGCATTGTTATCATATTCATTATCAGAATCATAACTATCACTTAAATCACTTGCACTTTCCGCAAAATAATTTTCGTCTCCAATATTTAAAATATTTGTGAGGGATTTTTTTATAGAATCATTATTACAACTATTATTTTCTTTATCTTTACCTCCATCGTTACCTCCATCGTTATCGTTGTCGTTATTTTTTTTATACGATTTTAAAATATCAAACGAGTCTCTTAATATTTCTATATCAAGACCATAAATATTGCTATTTGTATCATTGTTAGTGCCTTCTTCCAATTGTAATAAAATATTATCAGAATTCATATTTAATTAAGTAAAATATAATTATAATAAAATTATATAATATATGTCAAATAAAACGCGAAGAAATACTCCTTGGAAAGGATGGAAGAGAGAAAAGCCTGGATATCACCAAAAAACAGTTATGCTTAAAAAATGCGGTAAAAAATGCTTTTTGGGTTCAAAAAAGAAGTTCCCAATTTGTAAAAAAAATACGTGTAAAGTAAGTAAAAAGGGGGTTTATGCAGCTTATGTTAGAGCAAAACAATATCATCATAACAAAATCTCCAAAAAAGCTCATAAAATGTTACAAAGAATGTAATGTAAATTATATAAAATTGAAATAATAATATATTATTGAAACAAATATAATAAATATATTAATAAGTATGGTTAGTGAATGGGGACAGGAAACTGAATGGGGGCAGATTACTGAAAAGGGACAGGTAACTGAATGGGGACAGGTAACTGAATGGGGACAGTTTATAAACATTGAAAACATAGTAAAAGAAGAAGATTATAATAATTTATCTCCAAAATTATTATATAACAAAGAAAAATATCAATATGACTATGATAATAAAAATGAATACATAGAATTTTATGATGATAATGATTACGTAGAATATGATGAAAATAAAGAAGATAAATTTGAAAATAGCATAATATTTATATTTGCAAAATTATGTTATAATGTTTGCAAATTTGTTGAGTATTATTTTACAAAAATAACAAAAATATCAAAAAATAACAAAAAATAATTTTACACCCTTCAATTGTATTATCAAATAAAATTCGTTTAAAATTGTTTCATAAATTTTAAATTTATTACTATTATTATATATGTCTTCAAGTTATAGACGAAGAAATTCTTCAAAAGACTCAGTGGAAGAAAGCCATTTACTGAAGCTAGCATATTCTAGAAACCCTACAAGACCTTCACAACCAGAACACGTTGAAATTAGAAGAGAAATACAAGAAATAGAAAATGACGCTGAACGCGCGTGTAAAAGAGAAATGGATGAAGCTAAAGCAAAATGTAACCTTATTTATAGAATATCAAAAGGAAAAATAAATGATTTAATAACTAGGGGAAAAGCAAAAGGAAAAACTATGAAAAATAAAAAAGGAAAAAATAAATTATTCAGAAAAAGAAAAAGTAGAAAACATTAATCATTTTATCTTTTGATTTTACACCTTTTCTCATTTAAAACGCCTATTTTATAAAAAATTGATTTAATAAATTAACATTATATTATTAAATAATTAAAACAGATGGATTTTGATATAAACTCCTTCTTGAATTCTTTACCTGAAGATACAGAACGTATATATTTAGGAAATCATAATTTAACAATTATTCCTTCTTTAGAAAGGTTTAAAAATTTAAAAGAATTATATTGTTCGTGTAATCAATTGAGTTCTTTACCATCTTTGAATGAAAATTTAAGAGAATTACATTGTTCGTTTAATCAATTGACTTCTTTACCATCTTTAAATGAAAATTTACAAATATTGGATTGTTCGTATAATCAATTGACTTCCTTACCATCGTTGAATAAAAAATTAGAAAATTTAAATTGTATGTCTAATCATTTAATTTCTTTACCATCATTGAATGAAAATTTACAAATATTAAATTGTTCGTCTAATCAATTGACTTCTTTACCATCGTTGAATAAAAATTTACAAAATTTATATTGTGCGCGTAATCAAATAACTTCTTTACCATCTTTGAATAAAAATTTACAATTATTATATTGTATGAATAATCAATTGACTTCTTTACCATCTTTAAATGAAAATTTACAAACATTATATTGTTCGTTTAATCATTTAACTTCCTTACCATATTTGAATGACAAAATGCAAATATTCTGTTGTGATTTTAATCCAATTAGTGAAATAATAGATATTATTGTTGATGTTGAAATGGAAACAATAGATGTAGATCTATGTAAAAAACAAATACAAACATTAAATAACTTCCGTCAATTATATTGGTGTTTGAAATTCAAACGACAATTAAGAAAATGGTTATGGGAGAAAATAAGAGAACCTAAAATTATGAAAGAATATCATCCCAGTTATTTATTTGAAAAATTGCGAGAAGATACTGATTTATATAAGTTTTTGAATAACTTATAAAAATGTAAAGTTCTAACTGAATGAGTTGCGAAAACAAAGAAGATGAAAAAGTAATACCATTGTAGGTGAAATTCCTACTTTTGATTTTATATTTTTTCTTATTTTATCTAATAAAATGAGCGTTTTAAATGAGAAAAGGTGTAAAGATTATTTTCTTAGTTTTCTTAGTTTTCTTAGTTTTCTTAGTTTTCTTAGTTTTCTTAGTTTTCTTAGTTTTCTTAGTTTTCTTAGTTTTCTTAGTTTTCTTAGTTTTCCTTGATTTTTTACCACCCTTTGTATTATTAATTAAATCTTTATCCTCTGCTTTTCTGTCTTTACCTGTATCTTTATCTTTTATCATACAATTATTATACCAATAGCCAGAACGAGCATCAGGTCCATATTTATCTATACAAGCTTGAGTTGCATTAGACCTTACATTATTAACCAACCCAATTTTAGTAACATCAAAGAATAATTTAGGAACCAAATCCATTTATATAATTATATAATAAAAATTGATAATATTTATTGTTGTATAAACATTATTAATTACATCAAGAATACAATCCGACTTAAAATATGAATTGTATAAGCAAATTGTTTAAATGTTTTCAAATTACAAATAAACAGAATATAGAAAACAAAGAAACAAATACATTTCCCATAACTTTCAAACCACAAACAAACAATTCAATCTTGGAAATAAGAAAAGAGAAATCAGATATACATTTTGAATTAGAACAAATTAGTTGGAAAGAAACAATTCCTTTTGTTCCACCAATTGATAAAGGTCAAGTTATAAAAGTCTATGATGGAGACACCATTACAATTGCATCAAAACTGCCTTATCCAGAATCGCTATTGTATAGATTTCAAGTAAGATTATTGGGAATTGACAGTCCTGAAATAAAGGGAAAAACAATTGAAGAAAAAAACGCAGCAAAGATTTCTCAAAAGGCACTGGAAAGTATGATTCTGCAAAAAATAGTATATTTAAAAAATATTGGAACTGAAAAATACGGTAGAATTTTGGCAGATGTATACATTGATGACCCAGAAAATCCCAAAAACCAATTACATTTAAATAAATGGATGTTAGATAATAAATACGCTATTCCATATTTTGGAAAGACAAAAGATGAATTCAAACAAGAAAATTACGAATAATGTTTTCTGGATTTCTTACCTCTTTTATGTTTCTTAGATTTAGATTTAGATTTAGTTCTTGATTTATATTTCTTATATTTATTACTTTTCTTACCTCTTTTATATTTTTTTATTCCAAATGCATCAGAATCATCTGTCCCATATTCCTTATCTGTTACTTGTTCAGAATCAAAATCCCAATTATCATTTACACGATACTCTATTCTAGGGTTGAAACTATTTATTACTGCCGGTTTTCTAGTAAAAATTAAATCGTTACCATTTTTTTCAACCAGGTAACCCAATGGCACATTTCCAATTTTGTAATATTTACCAACTACTAATTCTTGATGTCTAACCATTATACATTATAAGTATAAATTATTACAAATCATAGACAGATTGCATTGTCAAACAGAAAGAATAATCCATATTATTCAAATCAATTATACGTCCATATTCATCTAATAATTGGACGGTGAATTTTTGGATATTTACAGGACCAAAATATGTTCTAGGTGTCGTAACAATTGCTAAATTGTTCTGAGAAACGTTTGTAAACAATCCATCTTTATACGAAATACGAGCTAAAATATTTTTATTTAGTAGAGAAGAATTAAATGCACTATAAAATCCATTATTCACATTGTTATTATAATCATCAATAACCAAATAAAAATAACTAGGACCACTTAAATTTACAACACCTTCACTAACATAGTTAACATTATTTTTATAAATACCTAGTCTGAAACCAAGTTTCCAACCGAATTTTAACGGCAAAGGTGTAGATACATCAGGTGACCCCTGAAGATTTGACTGAAAATCAAGTGTAATTGTAGCTTCTTGAGATGGCATTATAGTAAATCCAACAATAAACTGATTAGAACCACTAAAAGACGCAGATGTATTTATTGAAAATATCAATTTATTAAAGTCACCTAATGTGCTAAGTGGTCCAGCAGTGACATAATTATTCAAATACGCAAGCAAATCAGTTTGGTTATAGTTTCCATCTGGGACAGTAATTAATCCTTTCACACTTCCAGTAGTTTGATTAATTGATATCCAGAAAAAATTATTACCGTATTGTTTTGAAATAACATAATAAGACGTATTGAGTTCAAATGATGATAGTTGCAATGATAATACGTTGTTGAAGTTGATAGGCAAATCAAAATTAAAATTTGTAGATTGTGTGCTATAATAATTGTCTCTGAATCTAGTATCAATATTCAGATACTGACGAGTAGTTCGTTTTTTCAATGGATTTATAACACCTGGATAAAATTCGCTTGGAAAAGATTGGGAAAATGGAGTAGTGGGTTTATCAATAATATATTGACTTCCATTTTCAGAAGTCAAATTAGAGCTTCTAAGAGTCATATCAGTATTATAAATATTCATTTGTTTAGCCCTCTTAAAAATTTCGTCTCTAATGGAAGATACAAGACTATCTTTTGCTTTCTGTAAAAAATTCAAGGTTTGAGAGCGAACAACATCTGAAACAGTTGTATCAGAAGAAACATTTTGTCTTAATTCCATTTCTTTTAAACCGACAATAGTTTCATCGTAGTCATCTGGAAGCCCAAATATCTCTTCTAGTTCTTTCTTCTTGTAGTTATCAATATTCAAATCAAAACTCATATATAATTATTATATATAATAGTAACACAATTTTAACAAAAGTAAATCAAAAACCAAAAACCAAAAACCAAAAACCAAAAAAATAACAATAAAAATAACAAGAAAAAGAAAAATAAATTATTATAATTATAAATTTTTAAGATTAAAACACAACAACTAAATAGTTGTTAAAGATATAACTAAAATTCAAATACTGAAACTAACTAATCAACACTCAATTAATCAACACTCAATTAACTCAAATCTAAGTGTAGTAGATGTTTTCTCATAATCTCCAGATAGCTCTTGTAGATATTCCTCCCATTCAGTTGATGCAGTTGTATCCTTGTTATCAGATAGCTGTTGTAGATATTCTTCCCATTCAGCTTCGTTATCATCTTCTTCGCCAAACTTTATTGCGTAATCGCGTTGTTTAATGTATTCTTTTTCAGAGTGCTGCAATAGTAACTCGTAGTAAGAATCATCTACATACGGACGCCAGTTTTTCACTTCTTCTTCAGGCAAGGCTCCTATAACAAATTCCGACTCTCGCTTACGAAGGACAGCATCAATAGCGTCGTCCACTTCTTCTTCAGGATCAATTTTAATATGATAATTGCACCAGGTATTCCATTCTTCTTGAGCAACATTTTCTTCATAGCCTTCGCACTCAGAATTCATTCTAGATTTCAGAAACTGAAGCTCGGCTCTAAGTTCGGAGTTTTCATATTGAAGTGCCCTGACATCGTAGACTAAACACTTGAAGTTATCTGCTGTTAATTCGTCGGCATCGTAAATATCTTCATAACCATCCGGTATTTTGTTTGTTTTAATATGGTTGTTCAACTCTTCTCTAGAAGCGGAAGCAGGTTCAAAAGGAATACCAGGAGCAATTTTAAATGCAGGCGCAGGCGCAGGAGCAGGAGGAGCAGGAGCAGGAGGAGCAGGAGCAGGAGCCGAAGAAGCGGATTCGTCCCTCAAATTAATCACTTCCTTGCGTCTTTCTGGTCCAATTCTTTTGGCAGAGGTATTTTCCAAAACAATCCAGTACCAAGGCTCTTCATAGACAACTGTAATTTTTTTATCAGTCCTCAACTTATTTTGAAAGTCGGCGACATATTTTTCTTCGTACCAATAACTTAGGTGTATGTAAGCCGCGTTGTAATCACCTTTGTCAACAAGGTCAATGCGTTCCACTTGCCCTAATGCAAGATACTCAGATTCAAAAGTATATTTAATTTGTTCACTCGTTATGTTAGAAAACACACGAGGAATAAATAAGCTCATTGATTGATTAACATTCATTGTTGATTTCGGTTTGGTAAAACTATACAGCAAATTAAATGATTTATTTTTGTTTCAATTTTTTTTCAAAACAGCACATTTATTAAAATACTGATTTTATAGCCTAGCAATTAGCAGTTAGCAGTTAGTTATTATTAAAATTTTAATTTAATAATAATTTTTTTACAAAACCTTAGAGCCTTCTTCTACTGGCCAAATAACCAGCAGCGGTTGTTCCGACTCGCCCATAAGCAGTATGTGGTTTATAAACATAATTGTGATTATAAGTATAACATAGTGTGTTATTGCAATTATTAAACATATTACCAATAGGTCTAGGAACATAATCAGTTATTGTGCTTAGACTATTGGCTCTATTTACTGGTGTTGGTATTGTAGGCATTTATAATATTACACAATATTTAATTTTTACACTTTTATTAAGGTGCTTACCTTTTCTCAATCAAATCTATTTAAATGAAACTTATTAACTAACTATAATGAATAGGGTTTATTTTATAGGAATAATAACAATAACGAATACATATACGTATTTACTTACAAGACTTTATATAACTAGAAAATATTTACTAATTCCTAATAAAGATATACCTAAAAATGAGCGTTTTTAAGTGACATAAAATTTATTTTCCACAAGAACCACAACTGGCTTTGGCGGTAGCAACTCTGTTAATCATAGGAGAAAGCAAATTCAAACGAACAGATGGAACCGCACCAGTGTTAACCTGACTATTCAAACTTCTTAATGCATTAGTTCTGTATTGTAAACTAGGATTACCCAAGTTCATAAAAATCTTTGGCATATACAATGAAACAACATTAAATTCTCTAAATAATTCTTCAATAATCAATACCTAATATATTTTTTATTATATTGATATAGTTACCTCCACCGACTAAATTATTTATTGCATAACAAGGTAATAAGTATTGATTTTCTAAAACAAATAATTGGTTCAAATTTTCGGTTGGAATACTTGGTATTTCACAATTACAAGGGAAATATATCAACAACTCAGAAACATTTCTGGTAACAGTTGTTCCATCATCAAATTTAATTGTGTATACACCTTTATCAATAGAAATAATAACAGCACGAGAATAATAATTTTTACCTTCTTCTGTCAACAAAGAATAAACGTATTGTCCAACAGTAAAACTGTATCCACTGTTGAAAAAAATAGGAGGCAAAAGTATTCTAAACAAAGACTTTTCTAAATTTTTATTATTAATAGATTTAATTGGACAGTTGCAACCGCTTACAATACTAGTTTTCATAGTTTTTCCACCTTTAACATTTGGGTCCAAATTAGCAAGAGGAGTTCCGAATCCAGGTGGAACCACACCACGACGGACAGGACCTTTTCCTTTAATCCGATTCAAATAACGGTCATATGAATTATGTTTAATATCTACACCATATCCACCTGGGCATCCAGCACCAGGACGACAACGTGTAATAGTGTTTTTTGTGCTACTTCCGTGGTATGTGCTTCCTCCACCAACAATAGTAGGCTGATAATGGCGTTCTTTTCTGTCACTCATTTGATTCCAATTTACATTGCTGTAAATTAAAGATGGTTTTTGATATACATTTAATGCTGCTAAATTCATTGAGTATAGAGAGGATTGAACACGCACTGTATTTTGTATGATTTTCAATCTTTGGTATTGAGATACAGGGTCAATTGCCGACAAATTTTGACTGCAACCAAAAGATTTGCACGGTGGCACAACTGTATAAGGTGAACCAGAATAATCTTGATTTGTAATTCCTGACATAGCTATATATTAATAATATTATTATAAAAATTGAAATAAATGATGATAAATTTCGTGAGTGCAATTGAAATGATCACACTATCTAAACAAAAAAATCAGCATGTTTGCGAACATTGTGGAAAAACTCATACGCGAAAATCTTCACACGATAGACATATAATTTTATGTGAAATTATTTACACTAGCAACCGAGAAAAAAAATGTCACGAAGAAGAAACAACTAATATTCCAAGTCATTTACAATTGTATAAAATTGTACAGGAATTGGTTTTGAAAAATGCAATATTAGAAGAAAAAGTGGCTGAAATGCAAGGTTGGCTTGATAAAAAGAAGAAGAAAATTGATGTAGCACAATGGCTTACAAGAAATAAATCAGAAAATATAATACCATTTTCAGAATGGTATAATAAATTGGAAATTAATTTAGAGCATATTGAGCTACTAATTGAAGAAAACGTTGTAAAAACAATATGTGAAATCATAGATTTGAATGTAAAAAAAAGACAAAATAATCCAATTGCTTGTTTTCAACAAAAAACGAATGTGTTTTATATTTTCCAAAAGGAGGAAGTGAATATGCCAGATATTTGGAGAAGGTCAGCGCCAGAGGAATTTATAATATTTGTTAAAAGTATTCATAAGAGTCTCTGGAGGGAATTAATTAATTGGAAGGAAATAAATAGTGAAAAAATAAAAAATAGTGAAAAAATGGAACAACTGTATATGAAAACAATACTCAAATTGTCTGGGTTCAATTTTGAGAATGATTCTTCTGCAATGTGCAAGATAAGAACGCATTTATACAGTGAAATAAAAACAGATTTGAAAAATATGATTGAATGTGAGTTTGAATTTTAATGAAACCGAACTTTTATAAATTTCAGTAAAATTCTAAAAAGTTGTTAGCGGATAGTAGTTTCGATCTACTGACCTTCTGGTTATGAGCCAGACACGCTTCCTCTGCGCCAATCCGCTTCCGTATTATATATATAATATTTTTTAAATGCTTTTTATAATATAATTACTTTTTTAGTGCTATCTAATTTTTATAAATTAATCATATGCTAACAACAGAAGCTCCATCTTTTCTCTCGTGAGGTTCTTTCCAAACCATATTTAAAGCTTCAAATATCGCCTTTTCATCTTCAAATAGCTTTGCAACTTTATCTCCTTTCACTTTCCTATTATTATTACCAGAATCAACCATTTGATGAAATCCGTGCTCATTCAACGTGAAACCAAATTTCAACGCTCTACTCCGCATAACTGTATTGAATTCCTTTGAACCAGTGAAATACAAAATCGCAAACGCAAACTCGTCTGGTGGCGAATACAGAAAATCAACACGACGCACTACATTAGAGTCCGGTATTTTCGCCATTACTAGGCACTTTGATGGTCCTCGCGAAAGAACATCTAAAATCACTTTATCTTTTATTAAACGGTCAATCCATTTAATAAATACACTCGGAGAAGAAGAAGTTACGATAATATCAATATCGCCTGAATCTGCTGCACCGCGTCTGTAACTTCCTACAATTTCATATTTTGTTCCAGATGATGCAGAAATCTTATTTTTTTTGAGAGTGTCTTCCAACGATCTCTTCAACAAATTATTATATTGGTCAATCTCGCTCCTAGGAATACGCCGTAACACGTCTTCATAATGTTTTAAACCGATAATTTGCTTTTCATTCAAGACTTCAAACTGCACTTCTCTCAGCTTTTCAATTGTGGTAATTCCACATTCTATAAGCTGAGCTGCTTTTACAGGACCAATACCATAAACTCCTGTCAAAATATCAGATGCATTTAATATTACATCTTTTTTATATTCTTGCGAAATAACTGTTGTAGTGTCTTTTTCTCTTAGGTTATGTTCTAACATAGCTTTCTCTAATCTTTCAAATATTGATTTGCCAATTCCTGGTAAACTTTGAATGTCTTCTATTTTAAGAATCGCGCCAGAAATATTCATAATTGTTTCTTTAGCTTTGTTGTAAGCTCGGCTTTTAAATACCTCTCTGTTTGCAATAGATTTTTGAGCTAGATCCTCCAAAACACTGATAAATAATTTGTTGTATTTCATTTGAGCCATTGTATTTTGTTATTATTTTATTTGTAAAATTATTCAATAATTGAATTTCAATTTTATTTTATTTTATTTTTTTGATAACTCTATGTTGAAAACCATATGTTGGTAATAAATTCATTTCAATATAGTTTCCAGTGAAAACATATAAATCAACATATTTATTTATGTGTCTAAAATTTGTATCATCAATTACAATCATTCCATTTTTTTTAACAAGTAAATCTGCATTCTTCATATCATTTGAAATACAGTGTTCACTATGACCACCATCAACGTGAACAACATCATATTTATACATTGATTCAGAATTATTATTTATCCATTCAGGAATAGTAACAGTTGAGTCTCCTTCTACATATTCAAAATTTACATTTGAAAATGCTGATTTAATATACTCAAAACACGGTTTTGTATACAAATGTTCGCCTATATCAAAAATAGTAAAATTTAGTGGTGTATTAGCCCTTCCTAACAACATTAACATTGTTGAATGACCTGCGTTAAATCCAATTTCACATATATGCGAAACTGCTTGTTTTCCACACCAAAACAAATTTAATTGTTTTGAATATTGTTCTGGAGCTAAATTCAAAGTTTGATGTTGATAAAAATAATTTCCTTCAAGAGAACAATTACTTTTTATAATCAAATTTTGTAATTCATCTAAATAAATTTGTTTTTCGTCATTTTTACTTTCATATTCTGATTTAAAAAAATCCATTTTATTAAATTGATATGTGAAAAATAATATTTTAAGACAACTCATCATTTGAAATATAAAAATGTATAAATCATTATTTACTTAAAATTAAGAACTAAAAAAACGACACTCAACAACGTTATAAATAAAACAAAATAAACAAAATAAAGCTAATTACAAAATATAAAACATACAATACTTATAATGGAAAATATTGAAAAGTTCAAAATTCTGGGTATAAGCTCCATTGAAAATTTGAATGAATATGAATTAAATACTATGATAATAACTTGTAAAGATACATACTACAATTCAACACCAATTATAAGTGATAATTTATACGATATACTAGCCGATTTTACCAAACAAAAATATCCAGAATCAATTATCGTAGACACAGTTGGAGCCCCTATTTATAAAAATAAGGTTAAATTGCCGTATGAAATGTGGTCTATGGATAAGATCAAACCTGATACGAATTCACTCGCAAAATGGAAACAAAAATTTCAAGGAAAATATGTAATATCTTGCAAACTAGATGGGGTAAGTGGACTCTACGATAGCACATCAAAACCACCAAAATTGTACACTCGTGGTGATGGAAAAATCGGCCAAGATATAAGTTATTTGATACCTTTTTTGGGATTGAATCTTCAAAAGTTTTCAAATGTTGTTGCAAGAGGTGAATTTATTATAAAAAAACAAGTGTTCAATAAAAAATACACAAATACATTTGCAAATCCTCGTAATATGGTTTCAGGGTTGATAAACAAGCAAACGTATGATGAAAACATATATGATATAGATTTCGTAGTTTATGAATTAATAACAAAAACAATGAGAAAACCAAGCGAACAAATGTTTAAAATATCAAATTATGGATTCAAAACTGTTAAAAATCAAATTATTGGTAATAATGCTTTGACAAATGAGAATTTATCTGCAATTTTATTGGACTGGCGCACCAATTATGAATACGAAATAGATGGAATAATTGTATCAGATGATAATACCTATGCAAGAAAAACCGGAAATCCTGAACACGCATTTGCATTCAAAATGGTGTTGTCAGACCAAATTGCTGAAGCGAAAGTAGTTGACGTGTTATGGGAACCCAGCAAAGATGGTTATTTGAAACCGAGGGTAAGAATTGAACCCATAAATCTATGTGGGGTAAAAATAGAATACGCAACTGGGTTCAACGGAAAGTTCATACAAGATAACAAGATAGGCATTGGTGCTGTTATACAGATAATACGAAGTGGTGATGTTATTCCTCATATTAAATCAGTTTCAATGCCTGCTCAAATTACCAAAATGCCTGAACAATCCTATATATGGAATGATACACAAGTAGATGTTTTGTTAGAAGATATAGATTCAGACCCAGTTGTCGCACTTAAAAACATCAGTGCATTTTTCGTAAATTTGGGTGTTGAAGGTTTGGCAAAGGGGAACATCAAAAGGCTTATAGATGCTGGTTATAATAGTGTTCCAAAAATTATCCAGGCACAGAAATCCGATTTTGAATCAGCTGGATTCAAGACATTGGCCGACAAATTTGTCTTGTCAATCAAAGACAAGTTGAACAATGCTTCTCTCATTGATATTATGGTAGCTTCAAATAAATTAGGAAGAGGTATTAGTAGTAAAACAATTGAGCTTGTTATGGATAGCGAACCAAATATTCTCAAAGAATCATTGACAGATGGAGAGAAATTTGAAAGACTTGTTGAAATCAAAGGTATTGGAGAAGTAAACGCCAAGACCTTTATAAAAAATATCCCTATTTTTTTGACATTTTTACATAGTTGTGGATTAGAGAGCAAGTTGGAAACTTTGAATAAAACAACAAATAAGAAACCAAATAATTGTATTAATCATTTTTTGCATAACAAGAAGATAGTTATGACAAAGGTGAGAGATAAAGATACTATTGAGAAGATGAAAGAAGTCGGTGGTATAATTCAAGACAATGTTAATTCGGAGACATTTTTATTGATTGTTAAATCCAAAGATGATAACAGTTCAAAAATGCAAAAAGCAAAAGACAAAAATATTCCAATACTTACACTAGAAGAATTCAAAAAAAAATATTTTTAATGTTTTTTTGTTCGCACTCTTCTTCTTCTCTTTTTATTTGCTTTTCTTTTAGTTCCTCTTTTTTTACTACGTTTTTTCATTCCACGAGCAATATATGAACCAATTGCTTCTGTTAAAAATGGATAACTCAATAAATCTCTCTGTGGAATAGTATGGGCTCTTGAGTTCTTCTCTTCTTCTCTTACATCTCTTGCTAATTGAATAAACGATAATTTCGTTTGAGTTCTCATAGGAATTACAGTTCTCACTATTTCTCCAGTGATAGTTGTGTTAGGATTTGCCATAAATCTTATATACATTTTAAAGTGTTCAGAAATTGTGCCATCATTATTATAATAAAAACCGTATTCAATAGGTGAATCAACTCGTGTAAAATCACGATCTCCTAGAAATTGTTCAAATGATACAGTTATAGTGTTTGGTTCTTCAACAAGAAATCTACGAGATATATCATCTTCTGTATTTATAGATTCTACTCTTCCCTCTAATTCTTCAAATGTTTCACCAGTTGGTCTTAAATTCCCTCTAATTCTTGTGCGTTCTAATACTGGAACAGGTGTTAAAAAACGAATTAATACCCTTTCTCCTACTTCAAAATCAGACATTTTTGGATTCAAATCAGGATCTATTATTTCTGGTATTAATTTATATATTTTCAATAAATTTTTACAACGACTGTTTTCATCTGCTTCTGTTACAAAATGATATAATGATGGATTTATTTCTCTTATTATATTCAGTAATTCTTCTATTTCTATTTCTATTTCTGATTCTGATTTTGATTTTGATTTAGAGCTCATATATAATAGTTATATTTGTTTATTTAAATTTGAAAAACATGTTACTCATTGCAGGAGCAAATGTTGGAGCAACATTAATATTATTTGTTGAAAATAATAATTTACGCGACTTGATCTGATTAATTCTCTCGGCTTCTTGTCTAGCCTTTATAAATTGTATAAGTGCTTCTTGTTTAGTCATTGGTCTCGCCATCTCTTTTTCATCAATATATTCTTGAGGTATTGGAAGATGGTGATTTTTCAATGTTTTGGGTGCCATTTTAATTTGTTTATTGTAGTTGCTAAATTTTTCTGGTTGTGTTTTTGTGGTTTTATTTGATAATTCTTCAACAGCAGCATCATCTGTTCTTGTAAATTGCAATTTTCCATCTACTACTTTCATATGCAATGAAGATAATATATCGTCATATGTTACCTTGTTTTTTTTAACAGTTTGTCTTTCATTGGGATTTTGTCGTTGTCTTTGTTGTTGTTGTTGCTGCACAATTCTTGGTTGATTTGGAATTTGATTTTGACTTAACATTATATGTTCAATCTCACTAATGTTAAGATTCATACTCAAGATAAAAAAGGACTATATTATTATTTTATCTCTTTACCTAAAAATATAATATGATTTTATTATAAAATGCAAAAAACAACAATTGAAAATAAGGGTATTACTAAAACAGTTATTAATACAAATGGTGATAAAAATGAAAATGAAATAAGATGGAAGGCAGATTATGATGGTGAAAAGGCGGATATTAAAGTTGATATTTCAAAAAATTGCAAAAAAGATAAGGTGCGAATTCAACTAAATAACAGTGACTTAGCTAATATTTTAGGAATTAAACCAGTCCCACTTCCTATTCATAAGCGTCTTGAAAATGATTTCCTTGATTCAGATTCGGAACAAGAATCAGAACCAGTTCCAGAATCAAAAACAGAATTAGAAGAAGACCTCAAAAGGTTATTGAATTTGACAACATTGAATCCTAAAACACTCCCTGAAATAAAAGATAAATATAAACCAGAACCTTATTTGTTTCGTGTAAACATTCCGAACCCAAAATATTCGTCTTTATCAGAGTCAGAGTCAGAATCAGGAGGACTAGAATCTATCACTGATGATTCTGATTTGAAATCAACTTTCAAATTAAGTCCAATAAAAGTAAATTCAACTCCAGAGGTTTTATCAGTTTCAGAAATGTTGTTTGATCCAGAATTCAATTTGACTGCTCCGCCATTAATATTGAGAAAACCACCAAGAGAAGCAGAAGCAGAAGCAGAAGCAGCAGAAGAGTTTAAACCAATATTGAATTCAATTAGCGATAGTTTTATTTTACCAGAATACAATACTTTCAAACAAACAACTCCACTTAGACGACGCTTAAGGAGTAGAAACAAACGTTTGCAAAATGCAAATGCAAATTTCTTCAATAAAAACAAATCTAAAAAATTTGTAAAAAATGGAAAAATTGGAAAACCTTTCAAATCTGCAAAAATTGGAAAATCTACAAAGCTTGGAAAAAAGAAGAGTGTTAAATTTTTGTATAAAACACCGTCCCCAAAAACATATCGTGTTCATTTAACAAGCAAATAATAAATCAATGTTACTGATGTTGATTCAGTTGATTCAACAACATATTTTCATTATCTGAAAACCCACGTTCTCTCTTGAACTTGTTGTACTTGATAACATTTTCTCTTTCAATGGTTGATAAATAATATTTTGAGGCATATATTAATTTGCAAATAACACTGTCTTCATAAATGCATTCAATATGCAACTCTGGCATTTTTTTTAGCTGTTTCAAAAGTATCGCACAATCAAACATAAATTCATCATTGAAATTTATAACAATTATGCAGTGATTTCTTTCGTGTTTACAATTGCCTTGATAGTCATAAAAAAAGTAATAATGATCGCAATTATAATCTAATGCCATATTGGTTACAAAACTCTTGATTTCAGAGTAATTTGGATTCTTTACAATGTTAATAGCTACCTCAATATTATACCCCATTTATATAGCTAAAGATTTTATAGAAAACCCATATTTTTATACTAGATAAAATAAAAATATGGTTAATATAAGGATAGAAAATATTTTTATATTTTTTAATCCAAAATTTAATATTTGATGTTATAAATATATAAATGTCTTTTAGAAAATATGGTGGTTTAAACAAAGCTGCAACAAATAATATTGTTAGAAATCACTATTCAAACAGTGATAATCCAACGATTTCTGACGCATTAGGACAAACAAATTCTAAAATTGTATCGCTAAGTCATTTAGATTTAAGTGGTAATTCTGCAATAAATGTTGCTACAATGTATTTTATGGATGGGACTTCAATTAATACATACATTTCAGGTCCACAAGGTCCACAAGGACCACAAGGAGAGCAAGGTGCCACTGGTTATCAAGGTGCCACTGGATATCAAGGATATAAAGGCGAACAAGGATATCAAGGATACCAAGGCTATCAAGGATACCAAGGTGATACTGGATATCAAGGTGATACTGGTTATCAAGGATATAAAGGCGAACAAGGATATCAAGGCTATCAAGGCTACCAAGGCTATCAAGGATACCAAGGTGATACTGGATATCAAGGATATCAAGGATATAAAGGCTACCAAGGCTACCAAGGCTATCAAGGATACCAAGGTGATACTGGGTATCAAGGTGCCACTGGATATCAAGGTGCCACTGGATATCAAGGTGATACTGGGTATCAAGGTGATACTGGGTATCAAGGTGATACTGGATATCAAGGTGCCACTGGATATCAAGGTGCTACTGGATATCAAGGTGCTACTGGTTATCAAGGTGATACTGGATATCAAGGTGATACTGGATATCAAGGTGCTACTGGTTATCAAGGTGATACTGGATATCAAGGTGATACTGGATATCAAGGTGCATATGGTTATCAAGGTGATACTGGATATCAAGGTGATACTGGATATCAAGGTGATACTGGATATCAAGGTGCATATGGTTATCAAGGTGCTACTGGTTATCAAGGTGATACTGGATATCAAGGTGATACTGGATATCAAGGTAATACTGGATATCAAGGTGATACTGGATATCAAGGTGCATATGGTTATCAAGGTGATACAGGAGCTACTGGTGTGACTGGAGACACTCAATGGACGTTATCTGGTTCTTTGTTATATCCAAATTCAACATTAACTACAGTTGCCATTGGGAAAACCACGGGAACATACACATTAAATGTTGCAGGAAATTGTAATATATCAGGTGCCCTTAGTTGCGGTTCTACTATATCAAGCGTTGGTTTGATAACAGGTGCAAGTTTTAACATATCATCTGATTATCGTATTAAAGAATCAATAGAACCAATTACAAAAACGATTGATAATTTAAAGCCAATACAATATTACAATACTATTACAAATAATTATGATATGGGATTCTTAGCACACGAACTTCAAGAACATTTTCCATTTTTAGTAACTGGGGAAAAAGATGGAAAGGTAACTCAAAGTGTTAATTATATTAGTATAATAGCTTTATTAGTGAAAGAAGTTCAAGATTTGAAAAAAAAAGTAAAAAATAAATTTAATATTTAAATTTAATAACAATTATATTGTTTAAAATTATATAACAAATATAAATATATGTCTTTTAGAAAATATGGTGTATCTTTTAAAAAATATGGTGGATTAGGAAAGGCTGCAACAAATAATATTGTTAGAAATTATAATTCAAACAGCGATAACCCAACTATTTCCGATTCACTTGGTCAAGAAAATTCAAAAATTGTATCTCTTAGCAATATAGATATAAGTGGTAATTCTGTATTAAATGTGGATGCTGTTTATTTTATGGATGGAAGTATAATGAATAATACTGGTTTACCAGGTCAAACAGGTCAAAATAAAGAAACTGGTTATCAAGGTTATCAAGGTTATCAAGGTTATGAACCTCAAGGTTATCAAGGATATCAAGGATATCAAGGTTTAAATGATTCTTATCAAGGTTATCAAGGTTATCAAGGTTATCAAGGTTATCAAGGTGCCCAAGGTTATCAAGGTTATCAAGGTTATCAAGGTTCAAATGATTCTTATCAAGGTTATCAAGGTTATCAAGGATATCAAGGCTATCAAGGCTATAAAGGTTATCAAGGCTATCAAGGCTATCAAGGCTATCAAGGTTATCAAGGTTATCAAGGCTATCAAGGTTATCAAGGTGACCAAGGTTATCAAGGTTCAATTGGTTATCAAGGTTATCAAGGTTATCAAGGCTATCAAGGTTATCAAGGTGACCAAGGTTATCAAGGTTCAATTGGTTATCAAGGTTTAAGTAATGGTTATCAAGGTACACTTGGTTATCAAGGTAATACTGGATATCAAGGTGATACTGGATACCAAGGTGGTGATACTGGTTATCAAGGTGATACTGGTTATCAAGGTAATACTGGATATCAAGGTGATACTGGATACCAAGGTGGTGATACTGGTTATCAAGGTGATACTGGTTATCAAGGTGGTGATACTGGATATCAAGGCGCTACTGGATACCAAGGTGGTGATACTGGATACCAAGGTGATACTGGATACCAAGGTGATGGATACCAAGGTGATACTGGTTATCAAGGTGGTGATACTGGATATCAAGGCGCTACTGGATACCAAGGTGATACTGGATATAAAGGCTATCAAGGTGTTAATACTAGTTATTGGATATATGGTACATCTTTATACACATCAAATTCAGTTTCTATTGGAACAATAACAGGAACTGACACCTTAAATGTTGCAGGAACTTGTGAAATATCAGGTGCTCTTGATTGCAGTTCTACTATAACAAGCACTGGTGAAATAACTAGTCAAACAGGATTCAAAGAAACATCTGATTATCGTATCAAAGAATCAATAGAACCAATTACAAAAACTATTGATGATTTGAATCCAATACAATATTATAACACCTTAACAAATAAATATGATATGGGGTTTTTAGCACACGAAGTTCAAGAACATTTTCCTTTTTTAGTTTCCGGAGAAAAAGACGGAGAAGAAACTCAGAGTGTTAATTACTTCGGTATAATAGCCTTATTAGTGAAAGAAATTCAAGAACTTAAAATCCTTCTTGAAGATTAAAATTTAAAGATTTATAAATAACTATTTTACTTATAAATCAATCAATCACATATGAAAAATCAAGAAATTAACTGTTGTATTTGTCTTTGTGTATACAATAATGAACGCGGATTACCAGCAGTTTTAAACAATGCAAACAGTCTGACAAGTATATTTAATAAAATAAAAATTCTAGTTTTTTATGATCATTCACATGACAACTCATTGCAAATATTGAATGTTTATAATAGTAAATACAATAATATGGAAATATTCATTAATGAAAAAAAGATAAGTAACTCCAGTGTTGTAAACATTGCGTATGCACGTAATGGATTATTGCAAATGATTAGAGATAAATATTCCAACTGTAATTATGACTACTTTATGATGATGGATTCAAATGAATATTCTTGTGTTGGAGAACTAAACATAAAAGTCCTAAGAGAAGTTCTAGAGAGAAATGATTGGGACGCAGTATCGTTTGACAGAGAAGCAGGATATTATGATTATTGGGCTCTTTCTTATGATCCATTAATTTATTCATTTTTTCATTTTGATAATGAATATAATTATAATTATTTGCTTGAAATTATGGTAAAAGATTTTCAAAAAAGATTTGAAGAATTTAAATTATCAAATCCAGATGAATTATTTCCAGTATATTCAGCATTTAACGGTTGTGCATTATACAGGTGTTCCAAGTTTTTAAATTGTAGTTACAGTTCAGACATCAATCAGAAGTTATTCCCTGAAGAAACATTGCGTAAAAATGAAGAATTGTTTAATTCAAAAATATCAAACAGACTTACAGATGATTGTGAACATAGAAAATTCCATTTAGATGCGATTTCTAAGAATCAAGCAAAAATAATGATTAATCCAAAATCCCTTTTTAAAAAAGTTGAGAATCCTCCAACAGGACTAAGAGGTCCTTGTTAACATCTACAAAAAATTGATTCTAAATCTGTTTAAAAAACTAATAACATAATAAATAATAAAAGAAATGAAATCAATCCTTTTGCCAACATTGAAAATAAATAATGCTCATGAAAGAGACCAGTACCTTTTATTTGATGAACCAACTCACAAGTATACAATTACAACAGACCTTGAAAGTAATTATACCTCAGTTACTACTTTCAATCATCATCATTTCCCCAAATTTGACGCAGATGAAGTTATAAAAAATATGATGCAAGGTAAAAACTGGAATCCAAAAAACAAATATTGGGGTTTAACATCGGAACAAATTAAGGACCTCTGGTCTAATAACGGAAAAGCAGTAAGTGGAGCAGGCACAGAAATGCACTACGATATTGAATGTTTTATGAATCAACCTGTTCCAAATGCAACACACCAAACATTATTGGAACATTTTGAATCGTCTCCACCAGAATACATAAATACTTCAGAAGAGTGGGAGTTCTTTATCAAATTTGCCAAGGCGTTTCCAGAATTGAAACCATATAGAACAGAATGGACAATTTATGATGAAGACCTGAAAATTGCTGGTTCAATTGATATGGTTTATGAAGATTCCGAAACAGGAGAATTATCAATATATGACTGGAAGCGTGCAAAGGATATTAGTAAGACGAATGGGTGGGATAAGTATGCTACAACTGAATGTATAAGCCATTTGCCTGACTCTAATTTCTGGCACTATAGTTTACAGTTGAACACTTACAAGGCTATATTGGAGTCAAAATATGGTAAAAAAGTGACCTCATTGTATCTTGTTCGCTTGCATCCAGACAATAAAAAGAAAACATATGAACTTATCAAGTGTGCAGATTTGAGTAAAGAAGTTGCTGATTTGTTTGAATTGCAAAAATCTGAGTTAAAAACTTGTGAAAACTTGTGAAAGGCATTAAAGAATATAAAATACTTCATAATAACAATATAAAAATAATTCAGATATGTTTGATATGATTGATAATATAGAAAGATACAAAGAAGATATTAAATTAATAAGTGAAAGTGTAAGTAATAGTCAAAGCGTAAGCAAAGGTGAAGTGGCAAGTTTTATAAATTATCTTTATTCTGGTTATTTTTACTTTGTATCATTTATTTTTGTCAAAGAAAATATCAATTATATTACAAATTTTGTAAAAAAAATATTTTTGTTATTTAAAAATCAAACGAAGGATTATTTTGGATTTTTTAAATCTGATTCGGAATCAGAAACAAAAAATGAAGACTTGGAACATCTTTCAAAAACTGATAAATTAATTATTAACTATCAAGAAAAATACAAGGATAAGTTTCTTATTTTAGAAGATAAAGAATTTAATAAGGAACAATTAGACCAATTGAAGAACAAAATACTCTTAGAGAATACACCATTAGGTAATGTTATTATGTTTTATGATAATAATCGTGAAACGTTCACTTATTATTCAGACAGTACAATTCCTTATAGATTTTTAGAAACAGTAGCTAGAAAGTATGTTGTTTTGAATGATTGCAAGAATATATTTGTCAATATGGATGAAGAAATAAAGGTTGCAGAAAAAAAATTGGAAGAAAAGAAACAGAAGAAATTAGAAGAAGATGAGAAAAATAATTTACAAAAGGATTTAAATCAACCTGTTCCAATAAGAAAAAATATATTTGCAAAATTGAAATCATACAATAAAGATAGTGGTTTGAAAGTTGCTGGAATATCAGGAGATTATAAAGGTGGAGCAAAAAAAAATATAACAGAAACCAATGAAAAAAATATGATTTTAAAGGAAAATGCAAATAGATATTCTTGTGAAGGTAAAATTAATAATTTTTCATTTTTAAAAAAGATTGACCGAAAGACAGTTGATAAAAGATACGGAATGAGTTTTGCGGAGTTTAAGAAAATACAAAAAAAAGAAGACTGAACTTCAAACACCAAATAATTCGCGAAAATAAAAAGTAGTCTTATATTAATATGTTACCAAATAGGAAAATAAAAGAAATTAATTTACAAAGAGGAAATAAAAAAACAATTATACAATATGGTGGTGCAGAAGGAGAAGTCCCAGTAGCACAAGAAGTCTCAGAAGAAAAAGAAGTTAAAGCCGAAGCAGTAGCAGCAGTTGAAGCTATTCCTTTGAAAGAAGAAGCCCCTGATTATAAAGCCCCAGGAATTTTGGCGAGTTTATCAAAATATTCGGCATCTGTTTTGTTACAAGCCATTGCGATTGCAAAAAGTGCTATTTTAAAACAATTAAATGTTGAAACAAAACCAGGTCAATCATCAGCCGAATTGTTTGAAGAGGTGAATCAAATTCTTGAAGACCCTAAAACGAGAATTTCGTTTTTGAATTTCGCCAAAAATATAGCAGATAAAGGATTATCATTTATTCAAGTTGCAAGACCAGTTGCAAACAAAAGCATTGAAGCAGTAGTTGAGATATTTGACGAAATTGCTGCAAAGGGTGGTAAATCTGTTGTAAAAATAGGAAAGGATGTTGCGACAGAAATACCTGTTCTAGGTGCGGTTATGGGTTTTATTTTTATGTGTGATGATATTGTTAAATTTATCCAATCTGGTATTGCCGCAATTTTTCAAACTGGGACAAAAGCAAATGAGATTGTTGTAAATACACGATCAAAAATGGAAGGAGCTCAAGATTTGACAAAGGCTTCACCTGATATACAAGAAAGTGCAAAAGATGTTGAAAAAGCAGAAAAACAAGGCATAGATCAAGTAATATCAAGTATGCAAGAAAGAATTGACAAACTACAAGAAGAAGTTGAAAAGGGTAAATCTTCTTCTTCAAGAGCAAATAGTAGTATTTCAGAACTTAAAAAAAGTGATGAACCTCCGGCATTACCGAAAGGAGAAGAAAAAGAAGAAGTAAAAGAAACAGTAGGCGGAGGAAGAAGAAATAAAAAAAAATCTTCAAAAATGAAACACAAATCAATGAAACATTATATAACTAAAAAACGTTGTAAAAAGTATTAATAATAAACAATAAATATGATAATTGATTTGATTTATAATATTTATTTTGCATTTGTTTGAATTTGAGATTGATTTTGGTCCTTGCGACAAAGGTCCTGACCTTGTTTTTTTTTCCATTCTTTATATCCGATGCTTTTTTTTAAACTAAATGACGTGCCAAGGTGTTCCTTCGCAATTTTATAAGCGACTTTTTCCTTCTCTCCTAATTGAGAAATGTAGGTTTCTTCTTCTGATTTTAATGACATTACAAGTTAATAATATGAAATAGTAACATATTATTAAATCAATTTTATTAGTAATTCACAAAAAACAATATTTGTTTATTATCAAATCTCACTTCTCCAGTATTGAACATCTGCGTGACGCTTGTATCTATTTTATAACCATTCTCAAAAAGAAATGAACATAAGTCTGGCACTTCATTCACATCCATAAGTCTAAAAGGCTCTTTGAGAGAAATAAAAGCCAACAAACAATTATTACTTGAATTTTGTGGGTATCCTTGAAATTTTGATAGTGGTCTGTTTTTTATTCTTCTTACTAATTTTCCAAGTGGGCCTTCTGGAAATATGTTAATTGTCACGATGTTTTTATAAGCTTGACAACTATCATATTGATTAAAATTATCTAAAAATACCTGTGATGAAATAAAATAATTTTTCGGTAACTTATAAGAAGGAATCATTTAATTATTAAATATATAAAAAATTGAAATTAAAATAAGATAACAAATAATATTTATAAACAAAGCAAAAGAAATCATAATCAATAAATGAATGATGCAATCAGAGATATTTCAATTGATACTAGTAATTCTGTTATCAATTCTGAATACATTCCAATTGTTTATGATAACCATAACAATAATGGAACAGGAACAAATAGTTCTGAATTTAGAAAATGTATTTTGGAGAACTATCACAACAATTCAGAATCAAACGAGGAAGCAAAAGTCGTACACACTTCTTTAATTTATCGTTACAAGTTTACACAGGAATTTATGGACGCGATTTTCCAATTCTCCAAGATTCATCAATACGATGACCGCAAAAGTTTCAAAGAAGCTTGGACAATTTGGCTTGAAGAAAATGACGATGTTGTAAATAATGAAACTGATAGATTAACTAACTTGTGTTACAAAGGTAACATACGTGATAAAATGTTCAAAAGTGCAAGATATTATTACCGAAAAAAAGGAACTGAAAAAAAAACACCAGCTTACAGAAGGAAATATGTGGGTTCTCAGAAGAATTTGATTGACGCAATGGACACGCATATATCATCTAATTTACTTAAGCCGTCCGAAGGGTTTTGTGATTTTTGTGAAGGGGCGATAGACTTATTGAGAGAAGAGGTAAATTATATGATTCAGAATGGATTCAGAGACTCAGTTGAAATAAAGAATAAAATTAAAAAGACTTATAAAAATCGTTATTTCTTGTTTAAAAAATAAATTCAAGTAAATAACTTATAATTTATGTATTTAATAAATGTAATAGTATAAATATGAAAAATATGCAAAAATATAAACCTGTATTTTTTAATCATATTAAACCTGATAAAAAGCCTGATAAAAACACTGATAGAATAAATACAAAAAAAAACCCTTTCTCTCAAACAAAAATATTAGATTTTAATACAAAAAATGAAATTGTAATATCTAAGTTAATTCAACAAATAGATGGATATAATGAAAGATTTCATATTGTTTTAAAATATTCATTGGTAACTCTAACAGAAGTTGATAAAGACCTTGGATTAGTTAAGAGAGAAAGGAAAGACCCATATGTGCATTTATCTTATTCTTTTGTTGATTTTCCAATTATTTTGTCATTTAATTCATATTTTTTAAATGAAAATTCTCATCGCAAAACTGCAATTAATGTAATAAACAGCTTGAAATATTTGTTAAAAACGCTAGAAATTTTATGGAATAATAAAATTGTCCATTTTAATTTAAATTTTAACAACATAGTCTTCAATCATATAGATAAACCATTCATCAGGGATTTTTCACAATCTTTTTCAACATTTAAATTGAATGAAGAGAGAAAAAGAGTGTTGTTTGGAGAATCAAGTATAATAAGTCAATTTGACCCACTAGAAAAGAGAATTTGTTCATTGTTATACAAAAATTCAGGATTTTTATCAAAAACCAATATTGAAGAGCTTTGTGAACATTTTTTCAATAAAATATTAAAATCTTTTAATATATTTTCTGAAGATATTTTGGAAAAATGCAAGGAACGCGCGGTTTTCTCTCTTCAACCTTATATTAACAATGCAAAAGAAGACGTTATTAAGGATATATTTGATAACTGTGCAATTTATTGGGACCTATATGGATTATGTTTGAATTATTTACTATTAATAAAAGAATTAACGAATGAATCATATAATTATTATTTTTTTGATGATTTGACAGAATTCCTTTCAAACATTATTCTTTCAATATTTTCAAGGAAAAAAATAACACATTCTGAACTTTTAATTGAATTTAATAACATTATTGAGAATTGTGATTTTGATGACTTTATGTTATAATTTTATATTTGAACAATATTTTATAAAATTATAATTTATTTTCTAGCCTTGCGAGATTTCTTTCCGGATTTCTTTGATTTTCTCGCCTTTTTGGTAGATTTCCTCTTTTTCTTTCCTCCTTCCATACCTGCACTCATATCACCATCACTTGCACTCATATCACCATTATCACTATCTCCATCCCCTCCTCCTTTCATCTTATGATGCTTCTTTTTATGAGATGCGGATAAACTATTTCCAAGTGATTTCCAAGTTGCAGCGGCATCAGTTAACGCCTGTTTAAAACTGTAGCTTTTTCCCTTTGCACTTCTGCCTGATGCAAATACTTTTTTAACGTGTTCATTCCATGGAGAAGGTTTTCTAGTCATTATATAATTCAATGAGAAATAAAAAAAATTGAACTAGAAAAAGTTATTAAAAACAATTGTATAAATATATTTGAACATTGGAATATGGCATCTAAAATCGCATTAACGAATCTTCTTTACTTCAAGGATGAAGTCATTGCATCACTGTTGGCTTCTCTCCTTAATAAGAGTGAAACTGCCATATTTTGGGCATACGAACTTCATTACTCTGGTTTTAACGATGAACTCTTTGAACTGTTAGAGAAACTTTATTACTATTTCTTTGCAACTCTAAATCCGAATTTCAAAAATTTCTTAAATATGAAAATTGAAGAGTGGTACAGCACTCAAAACATTCAAGTCATTAATCAAATTGTTTCCAATCTTCTGATTCGTCCATACAACTTGGATGTATTTATGTTGAAACACACGTCTTATTCGGTAAAGATACCGAATTATGATACCTCTTCTGCGTCAAGTAGAATCGTCAAATGGGTTGAAGAGAGAAAATTCGCAACTGTTGCAAAATACATATTGTATTCAAGTAGCGAACAAGAATTTGAAGAACTGAACTCTATTGGAGCAAAATCGCGACTAGAATTTCTTTCAGATATTATGCAAAAATCTACTGAAAAAAAAGGTATCAAACTTGGTAATAATTTGTATCTAGAATCCGAATATAACCCATTAGATATGGAAGAAAATCCAATTCTCTATAGAATTTTGGAAAAATTTGGAATACATAGAGTTAATGAAAGCGAAGTTCTTGGTGCATTTGAGCTAAATAGACCGAAGGATTATGCAGATGTTCTTGAACTTTGGAGAACAAATTGGTTGTATTATGCGTGTGCATCTCCGGTGTGGCTTTCGCGAGTTGAGTCTCATTGTGGAATATTGGATAATGAAAGAAAAGTGGTTGTATTTAAAAGCGAAAGCGACGGAAAAAGCGAAAGCGACTTTGAAGAAGACTTTTATAACAATTTTAATCTTGAACCAGATGAACAAAAGAGAGAAACACAAGAAAAAATTATTCCAGAAATAAGCGAGATTTCAGCATTTGAATTTTATAAAAAGTTTAACAAAGGCAATGGAATTTACGTTATTAATGAAAAAATATTGAGTAAAATTAAAAAGTTTTGTATATAATCCGGAAAATAACAAAAACTCTATATAATTATTGTTGAAACATCTAAAACACGAACAGAACCGACTTGTTCGGTTTTTTCCACATTTTTCACCTTTGTATAGCTAATCTTCAGGTTTCTCTCTGATTTGTATTTTGAATTTTGTTTACAAAGAAGAGCGCCTTGTTTTATGACATATTTTTGTTCCCTTTTACCCAAATTAAACGGAATACGTGCAATAACGTGACACGATGGTCTATCTTCAATATGAAACCACGTATCCTCGGAATCTGCTTCATCAATTATACTCCAATTCCCTGAAGCATTTTTTCCAATAAAAAATGTAATAGATTTCTTCAACGATGGTATGAATATCTCTTCTATATTTTTCTTTGCATTAGAATTCATATTACAATAAATTATATATTCTAATACGAATATGATTTTAAGCTGGTTTAACATTACTTGCCGCACTTATTTTTGAAAGAGTAGACAACATACTTGTAACAATCATACCAGCACTAAATAAATTTGCAAGTCCAACTGATAAAAATATTCTTAACTTAGGTCCAGTTATGAATAAACCAAGAAGCATATAAAAAACAATCAAGAATATAATATAATAATAACCACCAGCTATTAAACTTTTATATACTGTATACAATGCCCATAAAATAAGTAAAATTAATAAATAGTCCATTATAAATTAAAGTAATATATTATTTGAAATATTTTATATATAATAAAAAATTGAAATAAAAAAGCAATAACGAATAACTGTATAATTTAAACAAAAGATGGTCAAGAACACAAAAGGCGGAAGTTCTCATAAGAAAGGAGCGCGTAAACACACTGTTGGAAGTAATCAACGAGCTCAAAATAAGCTTAGAATATCTCTTGATGAATGCGAAATATATGCCCAAGTTGAAAAATTATTAGGTGGTGGAATGTGCTATGTAGATTGTATGGATAACAAAAAACGAATATGTATAATTCGTGGTAAATTTCGTGGTAGAGGGAAACGAGATAACACTCTTGTAAATGGTACTTGGTGTTTGATTGGATTACGTGATTATTTATCTGAAGCATCCGACGGAAAACTTGATAAATGCGATTTACTTGAGGTCTATACCGATTCAGACAAAGCAAGATTAAGATCACAGGTAACTGATGTTGAATGGAATAAATTCTTGGCTACCGATGCTGCAAATTCCTTCACTAAGATTGAAGATGATGAATTTGAATTTGCTGATGACAGAGAAATAGAATACAAGAAGTTGATGACCCAAGAAATTTCAGAAAACACAGTCGTAGCTAGATTAGACTTATCTACAGTTGAAGAAGAAGACGGAGAAATTAACATTGATGATATCTAAAAATTTGTTATTTATTTTGAAAAATTTATTATTTATTTATTTTGAAAAATTTATAGAAATATTTATAAATTTTTTAATTTGCATCTTGTGGGGTTTGAACCCACGCGAACAATTTGTTCAGTAGATCTTAAGTCTACCCCCTTAAACCACTTGGGAAAAGATGCATTGTTTTGCTGACTCCTATAAATATATATAAGGTTCTTCGTTATATTTTTCAATATACTACAGTAAAAAGAAAAGAAAATTAATTGCTGTTCAGGAGACAAATATAAAACATTAATAATCTTTAAATACTAATTTTAAACTATTTTATTATTAGAAATGCTTAGAGATAAGTCAATAATATATAATAATACAAAAGTAATCTCGTATACAAATGAACCCATTTAAATCATCAAATAAAAAAGAATCAAATGATTTCAATAAGAATGATGATATAAAACCTGTTTATACTTCGCAATTTAAAATTAAAAGTAAAAGTGGAGAACCCCCCAAAAAAATATACTATGAGATGAATAATGAGGATTTTCCTGAACTTATTCAAGAATCACAAGCAGTCTCAAAAGAAGAGTCAAATAAGAATAAATCATTGTTAGATTTCAAAAATGCATCATTGAAGGAATCTAAACCAGTTGAAATTTGTGAAGAATTGACTCCAGGGTGGTTGCATATGAAATACGATAAAAAAAATAACAAAATTTTGAAAAAACAAATTAAAAATGAAAATTATGAAAACAATATAAACGGTGATTCATTGTTTGAAATACAAGTTGATAATGCAATAAATAATATTATAGAAAGACACAATTTTTTTATTGAGAAATATGGGATAGATAACTATGAAAGGGATTATCATATTGAAAGTTATTGTGAAATGTCAGATAAATACGAAGATTGTGATTATGAGTATGAGTGTGAATATTAGTTAAAATTACCAATCAATTATATAATTATTTTTATAATGAATTATATATTAGAATCAGAAGCAGAAACTGAAGACTCTTATAAACCACTAGACAATGAATGGATTTATGAGTTTGAAAAGATAGATAACGACTATCAATATTTTTATAATGAAGACTTGAACTTTTTGATAATTCATTGTGTTTATGTCAATATTGAAAACGAAATTGACAAAATAAAAAAGGAAAAAATAGATATGAAAAACAATAACAATGTTTTTTCAAGGGATACTCTTCTTGGATTACTTAAAAATAATGCATTTAATTGTGGGAAAAGATATTCCGTATTATCTATATTAAAATACAATATTGATATTCATCATAGTAACATAAAGGAATACATCAACACAAATGATTCACCGTCATTTCTCTCTGTAATAAAAAATATAGATGATATTATTTTCAATCAAACTATAAATATGTTTCAAGATTTAAATGATATTGTTATTATTTTTTATGAGAAAACTCTTGAAGAACAAAAAAATCAAGGATTACAAAGAACAAAATCAAACAACGGTTCTTTAACTAAGAAAGTTTATATTCGCAGCAATTGTGGTATAAAAAACAAGACGAGATATAAATATCACAAACAAACTTAAAGACAAATATGTATTTTATAGTATCGTATACACCGATGGCAGCATTAATAAACGCAATTGACAGCAGCACCCCTAAACAATTTGGCGAAAATGGTTCACGTGAATTCGGATGGTCTAATGACATCAGAGAACAAGTTCTACAATATAGTGGTCAAATTGTAAGGTCTGACGAGACGAGGCTTAAGGAAATGTCCAATAAACTTCGTAGTATGTTACGCAAATTGTCAAATAAAGATTCATCTATCAAAGAAGCAGAGAGAAAGGAATTGCTAGTTGTTCTTTACAAGATGGTAGGTCAAACGCGTGATATTGTTGATGGAAAAAGTGAGTATGCATTTTCATATATGCAACTCTTAGTCTGGTATGAATTTTTCCCAACACTTGCTAATTTTGCACTAGAAACATTTGTATTATTCAAAAAGTCCTCATTGGGTTCTGATTCAGTGGAAGAACATCCATATGGTTCTTGGAAGGATATTAAATATTTTTGTAATTATGTTTGGAAACAGACAAATGACCAAGAACACCCTCTTATCAAGTTTGCTTGTGATTTAATGATTCGCCAAATCCATACTGATTTAGAAAATACGGATATCAACAAAAAGAGAACACTTGTCGGAAAGTGGGTACCAAGAGAGAAATCCGACAAATTTGGATGGCTTTTCAATGTTTTAGCCTTATCTTATTTCTCGGATTATATAAGCACTGCAAAAACCGATGAAAAAAGAAGGAAAGCTGTAAACAAGTGTAAGATGGATTTCAGAAAAATCTGCTCTTCATTGAACACTCAACTAGATACTGTTCAGATTAAACAATGTTCTGGAAACTGGGCACTAATTGACCATTCAAAGACAACTTCAATTACAAATTCAAAACAGAAAAAGGCATTTTTGAATGTTAACAAGAAAGGTCAATTGCGTTCTCAAGAGAAAGACAGAATTGATTGCGCAGAAAATTATAAAAAACGAATTGAGGATGCAATCTCCGGAAAAGGCCCTGAGATTAAAGGAGCACGTGTTGGTATGGATGATTTTGCAAAAGATGCGTTGAGTCTTTGTCAATGGGGTCAAAATAGTTTAGAAAGGGATGTTCTCAATTCTCAATGGAGAGATAATTCAAAGAATACAGGTTCGCTAGGAGAGATTGTTGCGGTTGTAGATACTTCGGCTTCAATGGTTGGTGCTGGGGCAATTTATGCAGCACTTTCATTGGGTATTCGCGTAGCTGAAAAGTCTAAACTTGGCAAACGTGTAATTACATTTAGTCAAAACCCAACTTGGCATAATTTGGAAGGTATCAATGAATTTGTAGATTGTATTGAGAATCTTTCAACAGCTTCCTGGGGAATGAACACCGATTTCTTGAAGATGTTTGATATGGTTCTTAATGCTATCATTGAGAAAAAATTGACACCTGAAGAAGTGAAAGGGTTTGTTTTGGCAGTATTCTCTGATATGCAGTTTGACCAAGCCGACGGTGGAAATATGGACACTATTTACGAAGTAATGAAAAAGAAATATGAAGATGCTGGAATAAGACTACACGGAGAACCATTTGAACTACCTCATCTTCTTTTTTGGAATTTGAGACCTACGAATGGATTTCCGGTATTGTCAACATTCAAGAACACATCCTTTATATCCGGTTATAGTCCATCACAGTTGAATCTTTTTTGTGAGAAAGGAATTGATTTCTTGACTACAATTACACCTTGGTCTATGCTTATCGCCTCATTAGACAACCCTAGATACAAGTGCCTAGAAGAAAACATTATGAGCTTTTTTGAATTTTCTATACTATAAACTTATAAAAATAAGAAAACTGGAATTTGAAGAAAACTAGAAGAAAATAAAATTGAAAATAATATGCATTGTTATCATAATGCATATTATTAATGCAAATACCTTTATTAACAACAAGATTTAATGAACAGACGTGGCAAGAAAATTCTGCTTATAGAGAGAGAAATAAAATAAATGGGTGTATTTATGGTTCTGCAACAAAAATTAAATGCACTATACCATTGAATGAAGTGGTTTTTATAATTGAAATGAACAATAGCACGAATAATATTGAAGGTATTAGTCTTCTACGTAATGTTCTTCATTTTGATAAATATTATAAAATATACGATGCTGGGACTTACAACAGATACATCTACAAAAGTGAATATAGAATTGACCGTTTATTACTAGACCCATACTTAGTTGAAATTTTAGACAATATATGCTTCAAAGGAAAATCGCATTTAAAACGTGGAATTGGGTTCACTAGTATTCCTGAAAAACTTAAAAGAAATGTTGAGTCCGATGTTTTTAATATTGAAAAATGTATAAGAAAAGAATTCAAAGAAAAATTTGTTAATTCTGAAATGACTATAGAGAGAATTTATGCAAAAGAGGAAAATCAGGAAAACCAGGAAAACTTGGAAAAAAGAAAAAAAGAAAAAAGAAAAAAAGTAAAATTAATCATTGTTGATTAAAAAGAAATAAACATAATTATATTATATTATTTAAATGTCAAATACGATAGATACAAATGTAGAAAATTATACAGTTTCAGAATTAATGACTATTTTAGGTATAGCATATCCAAACGAAGAAGATATAATTGAAGAAACACAAAAATATATTGATAAATATGATGAAGAAGGCAATGAGGAATTGGCAGATTTTTTTGAAAATATGAGGGACGTATTAATAAGGTATGCAAGAAGTCCTAACGATGGTGGATACGATTTTGAATCAGCCAATAAACAAACTGATAACTGGTGGAATAATCAAGCATTAAAACAATCAGATTCTAATCAAACAGATAAAGTAACAGAGAGAAAACAGAAGATAGATGTTTATGCCAATCAACACGTTCCAATGAAACGAGAACAACTTGGCGTAAACAATAATTTTAATGTTGATGTAGCACAAGACTCTTTAAATCCAAATTTGAAGAACACTACAGAACGCATTATTAATTTGGATAGCCAATACCGTCAAGTAAATGCAATAAATGGTATGTCAACTGATTATGTTCTAGATTTATCTGAGTCAATAATTGATGTAATTTCTTTGCGTCTCTATTCTTTTCAAATACCATACTCTTGGTATACTGTAGATGATGCTTATTCAAATACTTGTTTTTTTATCAGTTTTACTGATTCAAAAGGAGTTAAAATCAAGTCTGTTACTATATCTGTTTCTCCTGGAAATTATAGCACAGACGATGCTACAAATACACGTTCTATCTGTTATACAATTAATAACGTTTTGACTAATGCTGGGTTCACTTTTCCTACAGGAATTGTTCCTGTTAATATCAATCAAAATACTGGAAAAACCACGATGAATTTATTTGGCGGACAAATTACTATAGATGGAACAATCTACACTGTAGACGAAACTACTTTATTGACTTTTTTTGACCCAACAACAAATTTATCTTGCAACAACCAGTCATCTTGTGGTCGTCCTCTAGCAATTGACCATACTCTTGGATGGCTTCTAGGTTTCCGCATTCCTGAAATATTAGTTGTTACAACTGGTAATATAGGAACTGCTGTTGCCGATTTTTATGGTCCAAAATATTTGATACTAGTTATTGATGATTACAATCAAAATCATATTAACAATGGATTGATTGGAATAACTGAATATTCAAATGTGTTGAAATTGCCTTCTTATTATTCTCCAGATATGAAATTTGCTTGTTCAAAGGCTAACCCAAATGGAACAAATCTTTTGTTAAACAGTGAATTATTGGCTGGTGATCCGGATGCAGGTTATTTAGTTATGGAAAAATGGAATGCAACCTACAAACCAGGTGTAACTGTTATGCCTACTGCTCCAAGAACACTTACTCAATCTCAACTTTACTCTATTAATGAGATAATGAAAAACAATGAAAAAACTTACAATTATAAAGCAAAATCGCCAACAACCAGTGACACGTTTGCTATTATTCCTGTCAAACGTTCTTTGAATTCAAAAATTGGCGAGGTTTATGTAGATTTTGGTGGTAGTTTACAAGATAACAAACGCACTTATTTTGGTCCTGTTAATTTAGAAAGATTACACGTTAAACTATTGGATGATAAAGGCAATTTACTAAATTTAAATGGTCTTGATTGGAATGTTACATTAATAAGCGAAAATTTGTATCAATATTAGAACTTTTGGCCTTTGGTCTTTGGCATTTTGGCCTTTGGTATTCGGCTTTTTGATTATTTCTATTTATATTATATGATTAATTACTCTGAAATTATTATTAAAATTATAGACACAATAGGATACTTTGGTCCTCAGATTCTAGCAGTAATCTCAGTTTTTTTACTTATGAATAAGACAACTCTTTTAACAATTTATTTTATTGGTTTTATAATAAACTCATTTTTGAACATCATTCTTAAAGGAGTGATAAAAGAACCGCGGCCATCTGAAGACAAGCATCTTTTCAATATTTGGTTGAACAATGAAATGAAAACAGATAGGCATTGGTATGACCGATTTGGAATGCCTTCTGGACACGCAGAAAGTGTCTTTTATTCAACTGTTTTTATATTCCTTGCTCTTAAAAATGTGAATTTGACAGTATTATACTTGATAATTTCTGCTAATACGCTTTATCAACGTGTTAAATATAAAAATCACACAGTTTCTCAAGTTATTGTTGGTTCTATTATAGGTGCAGTTCTAGCTTCATTCTTCTATTATTATTCAAAAGTTATACTAAAAGGAAAAATGAAGCTTAAACCTGATGACAATGCTCCATTATAAATGAATCGTTGTCTTATATTTTGTTTACTTATATTATACACAATGTTTAAGAGGTTATCAAGAACATTCTCAAGTTCACAATTATCACCAAATATACCAGAAACACCAATACCATATGATGCAGTATACACTTTTCCAAGTGATGTAACTCGTAATAAATATGAAGGAAAATCAAAATCAATTTTGTACGATGATGACCTGACAGTGTTGAGCAAATATTTAGAAAACCAAAAAAAACAATTAACAAACCCTCCAAACGACCCAAACACGCCTGTATTCATACTTAGTACAAATTATGAAATAACCCCATTCTATCCAAGAACTGAAACTTTGTTAGATGATGTTCCATACATTAATTTTTTACAATGGTTAACTTTACCTGATGGAAAAGGTTGTCGTTTATCTCAGTATTTTTATACTGAAAATTCTATCAACAAATTACTTGTAGTTGGCCATAATAATAAAATGAAAATGTTAGCATTTAATTTAGAACAAAATAAAGGACAACCTGGTATAACAAGCGGATCTTGTATACCTTCACAAAATGAGTATCAAATTGATTTTTATAGACATAGTTATTCTTGTAATAATTTGAAAGATAAATACGCAAAACAACATTCGAAAATTTTTAAAGGCTTTTTTATGGCAAAAGGTGCTGAAGAAAAAGATTGGGAGCCTTCATTAACAATTCAAGGTATTCTTGGTGCTTATAATTTGGGGACACAGCTGAGATATGCAACAAACACAGAGCTAAATGTATGTGTTTCTTGTTTGATAAGAACTTGGGAAACAGCAATACTTTTATTTTTACATAACACACCTTCGTTAAATTTAATTGTTTGTCCTTTTTTGAAAGAAGAAGAGGCTAGTGGTTTTAAAAGAGGTAATTATCCAATGCCTCTTTATGAACAAATAAAAAAAATAAATTTATTTTTTGAAATTATAAAAAATTTTACAAACCAAGGTTTGTTTAATCCACAATTTTTATCAGGAAAATTAGTTGTAATTAAATTTGAATTTACTACAATAAGGGTTAATTTTCAATTTGACCAACAAATGCGTTCAACTATAACGTATTATGATGAAGTCGGAAATCAAACGCCTATTTCTTTTTTGTCTCAAGTTATGGAATCACAAGTGCAAGGTCAGGAGCCTGTTCAAGGTGTAGAAATGTCTACCATTTCAAGTGAAAATTATCAAGCACCAGACTTGAGTGAAAATTTAAGTCCAATTGTAACTCCTGAATTAGCACCAAATCAAGTACCAGGTTTAGAACCAACGGACTTAGGACCAGCATTAACACCGAATATTTCAATGCCACAAATACAACAACCACAGCTACTTCAAGAGCCACAAGAAAAAATTTGGAAAACTGGTTCAAACATAATTTTACGAGAACCACCCATATCACAATTAACAGGAGTGTTACAACAAATATCAGCCCAAAATTGCTGGAGTTTGCATGTAAATATATGTAACAACAATGTCAAACAAATATCTATTTTTAACGGTTTTACTCCTGTTCCTGAAATTACTTTTTCTAATTGTGAAACAGCTTGTGATTATTCAAACTACAGAGAAAATAAAGCAAATAACTCAAAAGTAAACAACAAGTGTATTACAGTTGATTTAAAGAAACCTATTCTTGTTCCCCAGACTCAATTTGTTCCCCAACCTCAATTTGTCCCCCAACCTCAACTTATTCCCCAAACTCAACTTATTCCCCAGACTCAATTTGTTCCCCAACCTCAATTTGTCCCCCAACCTCAACTTATTCCCCAAACTCAACTTATTCCCCAGACTCAACTTATTCCCCAACCTCAATTTGCTCCCCAAATTCAATCTGTTAGTGGTGGCAAAAATAGAACCAAAAAGGCAAGAAAATATAAGAAGTCCAAGAAGGCTAAAAAAACTAATAAAAGGAAGACAATGAAGATAACAAAAAGACGAAGAAAACACTAATTCTCTAATATTTCTCTGTATAATTCTTGATGATGTCTTATAAAATCTTCATCCGATTTTATTTCTCTCTTTGTAAATTGTGCAAGTAATAAATATTCCATTATTTTATTTATTGCACCAACCTTATAGTTCAATTCGTAAACTTCGCCAGTTCTTATATTCATCAATTTAAACAATCTCGGACCTCTAACAGAAACATTACACATATTCCATAACCAAGCATACACAATTAATTGTATAAAATGTTCTGGTTCTAAATTTTCAGTGCATTTAAACTCCCATATACTAGAATCACTAATTGCATCTACCTTACCAGAAAATCTTATTTTGTTTTTTATATTAATAGATTTTGTAAACGCATCAATTAAATTATTTACGTTTTCGTTTTCTCTTTCGCTTTCAATAATTTCTTCTTCGTAAACTAAAGTTAACGATTCTTCCTCTGAAATATGTAAAAACATATTTTTCAACAAAAAATGAACATCTTCATCTGTTAACCAATCATAATCAATAATCTGGGCTATTTTAAAATGATTCTTTCTCTCGTTTGCACTATAAACATTTGCAACCTTTAAATATTCACAGGTTGTTAACCATTCTTTATTGAAATCAATATCTTTTAACACTCTATTAAAAATATGATTCTCATTTGATTTGTTTAATTTGTCCAACACATCTTTCCTAATAGTGCTTGTTTTTTTCATACTAGTTCTCTCTTCAAATATTGCAGGAATAGTGAGTCCATTCAAATCACTTACTTCTTCGGTCAATTCATAATCATTATATTTTTGTTTATTAATTGAATTTTGAAGTGTCGTTATTGTTCCATAATCAGATATTGGGTCTAGGATAAAAAGGTTTTCATCTTTTATTAATTTCACAATTGAGATCAAGACATTTTCATCTAAAAATTTTATTAGTTTAGTTGGGGAAGTATTATGCGTATTTTCAGTAGGTGTAGAAGGACGTTGACCAATTGTTTCTTCTGTATACAGATTTAATGGAACACCTTCAAAATTTACGTGTTCCATTTCTATTAAATCTTGATGCGAATATTCTAAAAAAGGCAATGGTTTACTGCATTCTACTAGAATGAGGGTTTCTGTTGCTCTTGTTGTAGCTACATACAAAGTAGATGGACATATTTTATGACTTTTATCTCTTTCAAACCATTTGAAGTAATCATCATCAAATCCAAATACCACTACTAATTTTCTTTCGCGTCCTTTTGATTGATGAAAAGAAGAAAAAATCACTTTGTTTTTTATAGTCTCTCTATTTACAGTAGAAGTTTCTGAATTTGGAACGTAACAAGGTATACCATTTGAAACAAGCATATTTTCTAGAAGTTTCACGTGTTCCATTTTCTTTACGGTAACCGAAGGGGCTAGTATAAAAACCTCATCTGGTTTCACGATTTTCTCTCTCAATAACTGAATAATCTTGAATCCTATCATTTTATAAACCTGATATGAGCTTGTATGACGTATATAAAGGACATTGGAACCGTTTTTAACTGCATTCAGTCTAGTATATCCTAGCATACCATCATTAATAAATGTTGCGATTTCTCTCGTAATACGATACGATGTAGTTAATTCTAGCTTCTTGAATGGGAACCTTTGAGAGAAATTGAATATTTCACTAGATAATGTTAGATACCTTGTATCTGCACCCTTGAACTCGTATAATCCTTGTCCTTTATCACCAAGAGTTAGAATTTGAATATTTTTATAATTATTTGTGTCTTTCAAAATTTTAAGAATAAATCTGTAATATAATTCATTCATATCTTGTATCTCGTCAAGAACTAAAACATCTATTTCCGGAAGTTGTCTTTGTGGACTTTTATCTTTATCAAGAATTTCTTCCAATCCAATATCTGTATGTGCATCTGGAGAATAATAAGTAGTTGCAAAACTATGATAATTATGTATTTCCAGATTTTCCAAATCCATATGTTCTTGGTATTTTATTTTTTTCTCTCTTACTTCAGTTTTTAAATCAGAGTTGTATGTTATTTGTATCATTTTTTTCTCAGAGTTATAATGTGCTAACGAGAGAACAGTTGTCGTTTTTCCTGAACCGGCAACGGCATCTACTTGTACATTATACCCATCCTTTATTGCATTTATAACAGTCATTTGTTCATCGCTTGGATTTATCATAGATTAAAATGGTATTAATTAAACAATGATAATTAAAGTTTAAATAGTTTTACTTATGAGTTTTAAATGTATTATTTTTAACTTTCAAATTCTTATTAGTCACTCTTGATTTTTTCTTATTTACATGTTTTTTACTTTTATAATTTCTTTTCCTTTTTAAAATTCGTTTACTTGTATTTTTACCTCCTGATATGTCTGATTCATTTCCCTGTTGAATTTTTATAATTTTTTTGTTTCTTTTAATCAATTCTGATTCTATTTTATTTCTTGATTTTATTCTTCGTTTAATGTCTATTTCTGATTTTTCTGGTATTTTTGGCCCTATTGTGTTTAAATATCCTGTTAAAACTTCAACACTAGGGTTACCTTCTAATAAATACGGTTTTATAAATGTTTCATCTTTTAAATCACTGTATACTTCCTCTATTTGCTCACAAACTCTTGTATTCGTTTTTAAAACATCTCTTTCTTTTTGACTTGCATTATCAAAAATATAAGATATCGGAAGTTCCCATATTTGGTCTCGGTTTTTTTCAATATTTCCAGAACTTGAGTCTGGTTTTAGTTGTAATTCTGATTCTGTTTCTGATTGTGGAAGACCAGATAATAACGTATCAGACGATAAATCAGATAATACATCAGATTGTGCATTAGATTCAGACCCAGAACCAGAATCAGAACCAGAACCAGAATCAGAACCAGAACCAGAATCAGAACCAGAATCAGAAGGGGGAAAAACAGGACGAACATAATTAGGAGGATAAGGAATATTCTGATCAACTAATTCTTCATCCGGATTAACACCGGATGCATTACTAGAACCAGGAACTGACTCAGCTTCAGATACAACAGACGCATTACCAGGAACAGATGCAGAACCAGGAACTGACTCAACTTCAGATGCATTACTAGATTCAGAGCTAGGAACTGATGCAACAGATTCATCAGATTCATCAGATACAACAGACGCAGAACCAGGAATTGACTGAGCTTCAGATACAACAGATGCAGAACCAGGAATTGACTGAGCTTCAGATACAACAGACGCAGAACCAGGAATTGACTGAGCTTCAGATACAACAGACGCAGAACCAGGAATTGACTGAGCTTCAGATGCATTACTAGATTCAGAGCTAGGAACTGATTCAGCTTCAGATGCTACAGATGCAGAACCAGAATCAGAGTTGGTACCCTGTGCAGCAGAATAAAACCCAGAAGAATTAGATTCCGAACCCTGTGGAGCAGAATAAAATCCAGAAGAATCTGAACCAACGCTAGAATTAGAACCAACACTAGAATCAGTTCCAGATACTGCACTTGGTTTAGATAAATCTACCATTTCTTGTTCTTTTGCACCACCACTTTGTGTTACTTCGTTGTTACCTACATTTGCTTCTTCTGCCAAAAATCTTTTAGTTCTATTAATAATTGTAGCATCACTTATTGTTCTACCATTTTGATTATCAGAACGAAAATACTTTAATTTATAAATTTCAACCATAGATTTTCCATTCATTATATTTTGAATTATTACGTTTCCAACAATATCTGTTCTATTTTGCAAATTAATAAAAAACGTATTAAAAACTGTATAAATATCATCATCTGTTAATTCTCCATTTTCTATTAAAGGCTCCAAAAGCATATCAATCAAATCTATATCTTGTGTGTTAACAATGTTATCATAATGTGGTTTTTCTCGTAAATATAACACAAGAAGTGACAAAAAACGTCTAGTTGATATAATTTCTGTAGTATCTCTCCTTATTGTTTCTAATGAACTTTTTATTTCAGGAATTCTTGATAACCTTTCAACATTTTCGTCACTTAAAAACTCAGGAAATAAAATATAATTCTCTAAATGTTTATAAACTGGCTCTTCTTGCATAATCAATAACATAAGAACCTGATTTACTATTTTTACCATTCCAGAAACAGGTTCAACACCACGAATATTATTTGAAACCATTTTGTAATCTTCTGTGACTTCGTCTAGTTTTGTTAATAAACCTAGATAAATTTCATCTCTCTCTCTTATGTTTTCTTCCTTTACATCTTCCTTTTCTTCTTCAACTTCTTTCATAGTATCAAAAAAACTTGTATTATTCTCATCTACAGATTCAGAATTTGAAGATGCTCTTTTTTTTGATTCTGTATCTGATGATCTCATTAAATCATCTAATAAATAAGACATCGCAGAACGTCCTGATTCTGATTGTTCTGATGCCGATGATTTGCGTTTACTCATATATATTGTTGTGAAATTGTTTACAACATTTTATTCACATTTATTTTTTGCTGAAAATAAAGAACTGATAAAAAAGAACTAAATAAAAGTCACTTGATTATATTTGTAAAGGTATAAATATTATTTCCTTATTACACCGACCAAAAAGAAAAATGAGACAAAATGCAGTTATAGTTTATATATTTTATACTATGTTTCAAGTAATTTGTTAGATGTTATCTTAACTGGTGTAAATCAATTTTTTATATATTATCATAAATAATATATAAAAAAAATTATATATACAATATATATTTAATGACACGTTCTGGATTTAAGACGGCTCAAAAAGGTGTTAATCTTGGAAAAAAAGAAAATAACAACAAAGATTATAGAATTAAAGATAAAGTGCACCCAGGATATACATTTTCAACAAGTATAATTCCTTTTAACTATATATTGCGGACTAAACACGGAATTTGTTTAAATGAAAAAAATATAAATTACATTAATAATAAATATTCAGTCTATCGTGTGGTCCATGAAAACAAGAATCCCATTTTAATTAATTTTGAAGAACATACTGAAGAAGAAAATAAAATTATTCAAGAAGAAATAAATATTTATTGGAATACAGGATTAACACAACTTTATTGTTCTACTGATAAAACAAAATCTCACCATTCAAAAGATCTTACAAAAAACAGAAATAAAAACAGAGATCAAAAATGGTGTTTTTCATAACTTGTGAAATGTACACAATCTGACTTCAAATGAATTAAATAAAAGGGATAAAAGGATTTAAATATTTATAAATAATAAAAGTATGCGCGTTACTTCAATTTTAGCGTTTGTTTCGTTCTTTTTTGCTTCTGCTTCTGCTTCTGCTTCTTCTGCTGTAAATGAAACTTGTAATTCACAAAACAATTGTATAACATTTACTCTTGGTTCTGGAACTGGTTGTGATTGGATGTGCAATTATTGTGCGAATAATTTGGGAACAAATAATTATTATTTTCCTGATAGTGTGTGTTCATACCAAAGTGGAGGATGTGTTGGTTTTCCACAATCCGGCAAACAATACAGCTGTTGTTCTGTTTAACAATTTGATTTTATTATATATTTTAATGTTTTATACTTATAAATAATCATTTATTAGTATAAAATGAAATACATTTTTTTGTACATTTACATATTATTTTTCAAAATAATAAATTCATTCAAACCTTTTATAACAAAATATTTTTTTTCTGAAAATACGTGTAACAAAGCGCGAGGTATTATAAAATCCTTATCTGGTTTATTGGAACATATTCCATACATAAATAGTAAACCTTTTGTTAATCCTGTTAGTATTATAGAATCTGATGAAAAATGTGGTTTATCTTCAGATTCAGATTCTGAATTGGAATCAAAAAAATGTAAAGTCAAAATAATTATTCCTGGCTATATGGATCATGAACCAAAGATTCAGGCGTTCAAATTCAAACCAAAAACATCATAAATTGCTAAAGTTACGTTACTCTATAATACATAAGCATCTGATAACTATGCAAAAATGACCATTTTAATGGCGTTCCATCATAGTTCTTTGTCCCTTCAAATTGCCATTTTTCTGGACTATTGATTTTTGATTTCCAATCTGAATAAGTCAATCTGTGATAACTATAACCATCGTATGCCATCTCTTTGTGTTCACACGTAATCATTGCACAAAAATGTTGTTGTTCTATATCTCTCACTACAGCACTATCCAAACTATATTCCGCTTCTTTTACTCTAAATTTCAAAGGCCTATTTTTTATCTTTCCAGCTTCCCCTTTTGTCTCATTTGGACCATCAAATATTTCAACTACAATGATATGAGGTAAATGTTTTGGCATTTGTGTATTTATCTCTATAGTAATTTTATCTTCCCAATTTTTCACATCACTGAATCCGTTCAATACCAGCATTTGTATAGAATTGTTCCCCAAATAATTAATAATACTACCATAATATTTTATAGGATTCCCTGACTCATCTACGTTTGAAATATAATTTAGTCCATAAGTTCTTGGAATTCCATCATAGATTTTTCTAATGATGTTATTTGTATCCATTTCAAGTGCATATTTAGACCCAGACAATGCCGAATCTACTGCAAAATTAAGTAAGGCAAATGCATTTCTTAGTTGTGAAGGAATCTCCTTGCCATTTTGTTGTTTACCTTCTATCATCAACTGCCTGAAAAAATGGAAGAATTTGCGACCTTTATCGCTTATAAAAAATAATGCAAACATTGCATTAAACCAACAATTAGATTGAATTTGTTTTGGGGGGATAATCTTATCTGGGTCTACGTGTTTATTTGCAGCCAAATTGGCGAACAAGACCTTTTGAGCATCTTTTGTATAATAAGGTGCACATTTTCTGCCAAATAAAACCGTGTTTTTAACAAGAATCTTAAGAGGCTCTTCCATTTTAAATGCACGATAATCATTACAGTCTCCTATTTTTGAACGAGACATATCACTTCTTAATGTAATAAGTTCTTGATTCACAGTCGGTGAATAAGAATGCAGAGGTTTAGTTATTTGTGATTCTTCATTTTCTCCTTCTGCTAGGATATTTAACCATTCTGGAGTTTTGTTTTTAATTATTTTTACGGTTTTTTTATTCTTAAATGATTTTTTAATTCGTTTTTTTTGTTGTTTATTTGATTTATTTGATTTATGTATTTTATGCGTTTTGTTTTTCATAATATAAGTAAATAAATAATATTTAATTAATATAAATGGGTGCTGGAATATTGCCTGCAACATTAGTAAATGGTAAATTATATTTTTTATTCGGAAAGGAAAACAAATACGCAGATACACCTGGATTCAGCGATTTCGGTGGAGGAACGGATAATAATGAGACTTATTTGGAGACAGCAATACGTGAAGGAGGCGAGGAATTAACCGGATTTTTAGGATCTGATCAAGAATTGGAAAAAATGATGAAAAAACACGGCACTTTTAATATTGATTACAAACCAAGTAACTATCGTATGCATATTATCCCCTTCAAATATGATGTTGCCTTACCTCATTACTACAATAACAACCAACGATTTCTTCAAAAAAAATTGGACCCTGAAGTTATCAAGAAAAGCAAAATATTTGAAAAGGCCGAAATTCGTTGGATATGTGTAGATGATTTGACTAAAATGCGCAGCAAATTTCGCAGTTATTTTCAAAATATTGTTGATTTAATTATTGCTGATGAACATAAGATTAAGCAATTTATTGAGAAAAAAATGCCGAATAATTTTGGGAAAAAAATGCGTGGAAAATCTATAATGGGATTGGATTTTTCTAAATATGATGATTCAGAAGAGGAGGTTCCTGAATTAGTTGAAGTTGATTACGAAAATGATGATTTTGTTGAGGAAAAACCTATTAAGAGAAGTCGTAGTAAAGCTTCTGGTAAGAGTAAGAGAAATATGAAGGGTGTTAAAAAGTCTAGGACTAAAAAGCAGGTGCGATTTAGCTATTAACGTTTAACAACTAGATAGCATACTGCTAGTGCTAGTATCACAAACATTAAATTATTTGGGTCTTCTGGTGTTGGCATTTGAGTAAACGTGTTGAATGAACGCTTAGAAACTTTACTGTAATTTGTTTTTTCTCTGATTTTGTTTGCATAAGCTAGAGCATTGACTGTTTTATTATTTTTGACTGCTTTTGTATACTTTATTTTGTTCACTTGAGAAACAATTCTTGTTGTCCTATAATTATTCTTCGCATTCAAGATTATTCTATTCATCATAATTGATTTATAATATTATTTATGATGATGAATCAAGTTTCAATTTTTTATTATTATATATATATGAAACATTCTCGTTCTCGTTCTAAAAAACTACACAAAAAAACAAAAGGTTACAAGAAAGATAAGGCTGGTGAGATTACTAGTCTAGTTGTAGTATTTTTAACTCAATTTTGGAGAATTTTGACTGATCAAGTAGATGAAGAATTAAAAAAAAATACTGAAAGAGTATTAGTTGAATTATTTAGTATTATTGAAAATGATATTATTCATCATAAAATTTCAGAACATAATATTTATAGATATTTGGATAAACTTATTTATGAAGAGGGTATTACAAATTCACGATACAATAAACGACATAGTATTGCATTAGAAATGTGGGAAAAAGCTAAAATTGCTGAAAAAGAAAGACTTGAGCGTGCTGTTAAAATTACTGAGCGTAATTTAAAAGAAGCAAAAAAAAAATTAGAAATGTGGGAAAAAAGAGCTGAAAACGTTAAATATTCTAGAAGATCATTATCAGATAACCAAGAGTTTGAGATATTAGAAGATGATGTAAGACTTGCAGAGAGATATCATGAAGAAGCAGAAGAAGAATTGTATCATTATATTCCTGAAGAAGAACCTGAATATTTATTAGATATAAATACGTGGAATTATATTATAAAAAATCACAAACAAGTCAAAAATTCTGTAGATGCTATAATGAATTCAGGTAATGAAAGATATGCTCCTGATACAATTTATGGACAAGTATTAACTAAATTTTCTGATATAGTTGAAAGAATGTATAACGAAGGTGAAAATGCAGTTCGTGAATCTATACGAACTCGTGGGTTTGGAATTCGCTCAAAAAAACACTTGAAAAAGAGAACTGCAAAAAAAAGAACTAAAAAAAGAGTGCATTAAATAACAACATAGTTATTTCATCATTATTGCATTTACTTTATTTATTCATTTTGATTCATTTTGATTCAATAAAAAATACAATTTACTTGTTTAATTGTTTACAAAATAAAATCGTCTAATATCTACTTAACAAATTTTCAAAATAATAACACTTATTTAAATCGCATCTGGCTTTTTTTGAACCGACATCGCCAAACTAATATAGTCCATTTGCGGTTGTTCTCCATAGTAAGTTGCTGATGCAACTATGAAATGCTTCAGTTCTTCGGTAACAGCAACGTGTATCCATAGTTGAGACGACATACTGAAGGTAATGCTCATTGAACCTTGAGCGTATTCTGACTTTGCAGTCTCCCATCCAATCTGTTTTCCTGCATTTTTTCCACGTTTTCCAATTAACGGCGTCCAGTCAAATGTCATCGGATTTAAAGCCGGATAATCACTCGGAATCAAATACCAATCATACCTAAACCCTCCGCAATTTGGCAGGTCTTCTCTCAAAATTACTGAATAATAGTGAAAATTCTTGCGCTGATTTATTTCAACACAAAAGTCGTTTGGTGTTCCAGGACTGTCTACATTCGTTATTGAAGTAAGCCTGTACGAGCTAATTGAAAACTCATTGCTGTTTTTATCGTATTTCGCCGATTTATTGGAAAACTTACCTATGTTTGTTTCTATGTCGCATCCAGAACTATGGCTTCCACAAGCTTGGGTAACAACCTGGATACCTGAATGTTTAAATATTTGAGAATTTATTTGCTCCCATACAGACTCCTTTATAGGGTCTCTATTGAGCATATGATAACCTTGGACACAGAGTCCAAATTTATGCGCGATTTCTTCCCAATTTTGTTCGCTGTATACGTTAACGTTCATTGCTTCTTTTGTGTTGTTATTGCAGTTGATTTTAAATAACTTTTAAAATCAATTTTTTTTGAGTGTGCGGTAATATTTTTTCACTAATTTTTACTAACCTGAAAAAAAGAACTAAAAAAAGCGTCCTAATATAAGACCTATGGTTCTGAATTCTCTTTAATCAAATTATAAATATCCTCATAATCCCCACTGTTCATCATCTCAACTATCTTATCTGCGTGTAGTATCTTATCGCGTTTTAATATTTCAGCGCAATCAACAATAAGGTCAAACGAATTTTTAATAATAAATTTGGCGTAAATATAAGCTTCGTCAATCAAACTAGTTACTTCGTTATCAATCATTTCCTTGTACTTGTCACTATTACTTGGATATATTACTTTAGTCCCCATTCCATAATACAAAATCATCTTTTCTGCTAGTTTATACGCCTCTTCAAAATCATTAATCGCACCTGTTGTAATAGAGACTTCACTATAAGCTTCTTCTGCAATTCTACCAGCCAATAATATTGCCAAATGTTCAAAAAGCGCTTCTTTTGTGTAAATAGAAGATTCAGATGCCTCAAATAATGTGTATCCTGGACTTTTTGGAGATGAAAAATTTATAATAACTTTTGTCATTTTTGCGTGATTACTTGACATAAGTCCAACAATTGCGTGTCCCATCTCGTGTATAACAATATGATCAATTATATCACTTGTAAAATGATGTTCTGTTGGTTGCCATCCTGCCACTATTTTGTTTAAAATAAAATCAACATCTTTACTATTCATTTGATAACGGTCTTCTCTCAATGCATTAAGCATAGCTTCGTTCAACATATTTTCTATTTGTGCTCCAGAAAGTCCCATTGTCAAATCTACAAGGTCTTTTACAAGAATAGTATCATCGTGTGGCTTTCCTTTAATGTGAATGTTCAGAATGGCTTCTCTCGTTGAACTATCAGGCATTCCAATAAAAATCTGTTTATCTATTCTTCCTGGTCTAGTAAGAGCTGGGTCTAAAAGGTCTATACGATTTGTCGCTCCAATCAAGAAAACTCCGGATGTTTCCTTGAACCCATCCAGTGCTACCAACAATTCATTTAATGTATTATCCCTTTCAGAACTGGACGTCTCTCCATCAGATGATCTTTCTCTACCAATTGCATCTATCTCATCTATGAAAATAATACAAGGTGCATTGTTCTTTGCTAGTTTAAAAAGTTCTCTTACTCTTGAAGAACCGACTCCCACATATTTTTCTTGAAATTCTGAACCGGAAACTGCGATGAAACCTACTTTGGCTTCTCCGGCAAATCCCTTTGCTAAAAGCGTCTTACCATTTCCTGGAGGACCTTCTAAAATGAGACCTTTTGGAACGCGGACACTATAATTTGCATATTTTTTATAGTTTGTTAAAATGTCAACACACTGAAGAAGCTCTTTCTTCACTTTATCATAACCACCAATATCTGAAAAATTTGATGGGTAATTTTTTATTACGTTGAAGTTCTCTGATTTTGTCTTTTTCTTTGAATAAAAATCGTCGTCGTCGTCATCATCTTCATCGTCTTGATTTCCGAATGCATTATTATACTCGTTGTTCAATTGGGTAAACATATTTTTGTTTATAATAATTTTGAACCCTGGTCTAGGTAAACTTGAATTTGTAGAATTTGATAATTCTCTGAAAAATTCATCTATGTTTCCTTCTTGGGTGTAAAATTCCTCGCCCCTCAAAATCTCATTATTTTGGTCACTTGAATTTTTTGAATTCAACCTTTTTATGTAGTTTTCATAGTAATCCTTTGAAAGCGGATATTTAAATCGGTTGAACAACGGTCTTGTATCATTATTCTCTAATGGTTTATTTGTAGGTGTTATATATTTATTATGTTTTGTAATTGGATATTTTTTTTGATATTCAGGTGATTGATTCATTTGTAGAAAAACTCTAATGAATGAATTGGAAAAATTGGCCATTGCTAATAAAAGCAATGCTTTAAGGGGTTTTATTAGATGTGCCATTTTATACATAATAATACATTAGTTCTATATTATAATTTATATATATTACATTTCTGGATTTTACATTTTTTATTTGTGAAAAACATCGTAATCAAAAACATACACACATCCAGATAAAGCTCCTTTCTTTTTTAGTAAATCTATTTGCTCTTGAGTGTATTCTTTTTTGAAACCATCTTTGATCTTTTTTTTGAAATCTAATTGTTGTTTTTCGTTTCCAAAAAAATCGTATCCTTCACATTTGTCATTGCAAAACGTTTTTTTACAAACATTATAAGCGAATTCTTCATCTTTTTTTGAGGGTGGGACATACGGAACATTCATTCTCTCTGCACTTCTTTTGAAGGCCTTGTTTAATTCTGGTAGATAATCCTTTTTACAAAATGTTTCACAATTATTATAGTTCTCTTTGTTTTTCATTGTTTTTTTGATTTTGTTGTTATTTTTTTTTGTTTTTTTCATTATTTTTTTTATCAAATTTTTATTTGATTTTTTTGATATTTTTTTAGGCATTTGTTATATATTTTATTAGTATAATTATTTTTTTCATAATATTATTCAATATTATTATGGAAAAAATAGAATTATTATTGAAGACTAAAATTTCTGAATTATATAAAGAGTTCAATGGACTATTAGATTTTGATGATTCATTGTTAAGAGAGAAAATAGAAGAATTACTTGTTCCTAGTTTAAAAGAGAAACAAGAATTCTCTGAAGTTTCTACTCCATTTTCTCTTGTTGAAGCTATGTTATCATCTATTCCATCTACCTTTTGGAATTGTCCAGAGAGAAGGGTTTTAGAACCTTGTTGTGGAAAGGGTGCATTTGTCGTTTCTCTCTTTGACCGATTTTTTAAAGGTCTTGAAGAAGTTATTCCAGATAAAGTTGAACGTTCTAAGAAGATTATTGGATCTATCATTCATTTCGCTGATATTTCAAAAATAAATGTTGATATAACGAGAGAACTATTATATTGTCACGCATCGTTTCGTTCTGGCATTACTTTTGATACTGACATTATAGGATGCTCGTGTTATATTGGAGACACACTTATAAATTATAATGATAAATGGTATTATTGGTCATTTGATGCAGTAATAGGAAATCCACCTTTTAATGAGGCCAATAACCATCGCCGAATCATATGGAATAAATTTGTTATAAATGCATTGACATCGTGGATTAAAGAAGCCGGTTATTTATTGTTTGTGCACCCTCCTCTTTGGCGTAAACCATTATCCGATGTGTTTGAACTAATGACACAGAAAAATAATATGATAAGATTATCAATTAATAGTAAAAAAGAGGGTTGGCAATTATTTGATTGTGGAACAAGATTTGATTGGTATTTAATTCAAAGAACATATACTTATGATTTCAAAACTAGTGTTAGATTTGAAGATGGTATTGAATTGGAGGTTGAATTAAACTCAGTTAATTGGTTACCTAGCAGGAACTTTGAATTAGTTGAAGGTCTGATGGCTTCTGAATTGGAAGAGAAATGTCCAATTATTTACAGCCGAAGTGCTTATGGAACTGATAAGTCCTGGATGTCTCCTGAAAAAAATGAAGAGACCGGATTTATACACCCTTGTATTCATTCCACTTTGAAAGGTGGAGTTGTCCGGCATTATTATAGTCGTGTTTGTGACCGTGGTCATTTTGGTGTTCCAAAAGTGATTTTTGGAGAATCCGGCATTTTTGAACCAATATTAGATATTTCTGGCAAATATGGACTCACACATTGTGCTATGGCTATTGGCATTTCTGGATTAGAAGAAGGGGAGCTTGTTGTTGCAGCACTTAAATCAGAGTGGTTTTCAGATCTTGTAAAAAGTTGTTGTTTCTCTTCTTTTCGTATTGATTGGCGGATTTTTTTGGATTTCAAGAGAGACTTTTACAATCAACTAAAAAACGAATTAGAAGAACAATGAAGTCCTCCATACATTTTATGTATTTCGTGAAATGGAACAAATATGGAGCCTTTTATTTTCTTGTGTGTTTCTACATCCTGAACAAGAACCTTACCATTATCTAGTTCTAAAATATTTGCACCATAATTGTGTTGACTCTCATTTGATAAAGTGATAATATTGTAGTTATTATCTTTCAAATAATCAACAAAATTTTTGGCTTTTCCTGACCTCTTGTATGTTCCATTATTTTGAAGTGTATATTCAATCGCCATACGTTTGTGAACAGAATCCTTATGTGTAAGTCCATTCCATATCACACATTGTTTACATCCAAAAGGAGAGAAAATACAATCTAAATGAATGCGATACATACTCTTTTCTGGTTTAACTGGATATATTACAACTACCTTTTGTGTTCCAAATGCACTTATTTTTAATAATTTTTTTGCTGCATTCATATTTGATCTGGCGCCTGTTCCAAGAAAAGCAGTGTCACAATTCATCATAAAATCGCCTCCTTCCAACTTTTCATCATCTTTGCATTTGTATATAATTGGTTGATGGAATTTATTCATAATTTTTTCTATTATTTCACGGTCGTGTTTTCTAGCTGGTTCTTTCATATTTCCTAGAACAAGTCCCTTTGGTGTTTTAATAAACGGATCTCTTGTATATAAAAGGTTAGCTAATTGTTCACTTGGAGTATCTTTTGCAACATATTCTGAAATATCTACAAAATGTTGTCCTTGTTGTTTTAGAATCTCTTTAAATCCTTGATGTTGTTTTATAGCACGGTCTACATTGACTTTCTCTCTAAATAAATATTTTATAACATCTTGATTCGCGATTTCTATTGCTTTTCTATTTGGTTTAAACATAATAATTGTATCACCTTTATATGGCTTAATAGTTTTATGTTTTCTTGTTTTATTATTTGTATTTTTGTTGTTTTTACGCGTGTTAATTTTCATATATATATATTATGAATATATTTATCTCTTTCAATCATTTTTAGAATCCTAAATAGTTGAAGAAAAGGGTTTACTTTGCTTTTAACAATGCCAATTCTTGTGTCAATGATTCCACTTTGGCGGATAGTTCTTGAATAGCTTTCACCATTATTGGCAATAATTTACCTGCTGTTGCTTCTAATCTTTCTGGATTCTCTTTAAAAACGAGACCAAGCCAATCATTACCAGTTTCTTGTTCAACTTGGTCTAGTTCCTGAGCAATAAAACCGGCCTCTATCTTCCCTTTTCTGTTAATAACATCTAGGTCTTCTATTTCATTTCCGGATGCATCTAATGTTGGACGCATATCCCACATAAATTTTACTGGTCTAACCTTATTTATAAAATCTAGACCTAATGGAAGGTCAATAATATCCTTTTTATCTCTCATATCAGAAGTTGTTGTGATGGTTGTTGTTGCACATTTAAGATTGGTTATTCCTGAACCAAGAACAAATTGATTGGATGTTGTTGCTGTTGATGGAGCAGCATTATAACCAATCGTTGTCATATTTGAACCTGATGTAGTTAATGTTCCATTTGTCTGAGAAACTGTTCCAACAAATGTATTGTTGTTACTCATTATAGTGGTCAACTAGTTGGTGAACCTGCTGTCGTATTTGATGAACCTATTGTGTGTGCAAATTGTTGCGATTTTAAGGCCTATAATAAGACTGCATATGATGCTCATTGTTTTCATTGTAAGGCTTAGAATTTCTCTCTTTCAAATTATTTCAAAGAGTGAAATATTTGTTCGCCTTGTTCGGATTCCCAATTTACTTTTGGTGGTGTCGGCCATTCAGAATACGCAACTGCTTTGCTTGTTGGTCTTTCAAGGGCTAACAGGTCTTTTAATGCTTTGACTCTTCTCTCTAAGGGATACATTTTCTTCGGATATTTTCTTGAAAGTTGTTTAAAACGCCATTCAAATTGTAATGCTGCTGGCCAATCTGGGAAGCCTGATATATGGCATATTCGCTGCCAAGTCTCGCCTTTGGCCACTTTGGCACTCGTCGCGTGTGCGCCACCTTTTATCTCTTTATTGTGTTGTCTTAGGCGGTGATATAGGTCTACAGTTGCGCCTACATATGTGGCTTTATCTGTGGATTCTAAGAGATATACAAAGAACTCTTTTGTATCCTTGCTCATATCTTTTGTCATAGATTATATTTATTATATTAGTTATAATAAATATTCTTGAAGATTAGATTAATTACATTTCGTACAGACACCATTAGCATTGGTTGTTGCACAACCGTTACTGCAAGATACCCCACATCTACATACAATACAGCTACCGTCACTGCTCTGACTTATACACTGGTTTTGAATAGGAGGTGCAGTATTAACAGGACAACTTCCAGTGCAAGTATCAGTAGTACTATATACTGCAGGTTTTACAGCACAATTTGTATAATTATTACCGTTTTGTCCTGTTCCGGTTGTAGGAATAATTTTACCGCCAGGAACGCCAAATACAGTTTTTAAATCTCCACTAGCACTGCTAAAACTAAAAAAAATAGGCATATAAAATATATAAATATTATTTTTCTTCAAAACCAATCAATTTTGGCTAAGTAACTAAAATGACAAGTTATATAAGTGGTAACCGATAGTTCAAAAAGATGAAAAGTTATTTTTGGTATTCATCCATATCACAAGAAGCAAGAGAAAAATAACCTTTAGTCTTTGTATTTTAAGCTACAAAACGATTTTTTGTGTGAGGTGTTCCGCAGATTGAACTCTTCCAAATCCTCCACGTATAATATATGTAATTCATCCTTTTGATATTGTTGAAAAGGTCTTTCCATATTGTTTCCCATAATATGTTTTAAAGTCTCCACTTTTACTTGTAAAATTAAAATCATTTAATCCCACTTATATATATAATATTAATAACAATGGGACAAATATTTTGTAATCCTAAAATAAAAAACAAAAAAACTAAAAATGTAATTCATATAGACGATTCAGATGACAGTTTAGATAATGATTCAATAATAATTGCTCGTGTAAATATGCGAGAAAGAGCGATATCTTTTCGCGATCCTGACCCTCCGAATTTAGTGCAAAGATTCAGCGAAGCTGTAAGTTAGCACTCTAATAATGGGTATAAACTGTGAAAAATGTTTGATAAATACAGATTTTCAGTAAGAAGAACCAACAACCAAACATCGTTGAAACAGAAAAAATCCCAAAAGTATTTTGGCTTTTCGAAATTGGACATTTTTTTTGTCCTTTTTCGAAAAGTCAAAATACTTTCCGGACTTTTTTTGGCAACTTTTTGACTTAGACCATAATGGTGTAAAATGTGTTTTTTTGTTGAAAAAAGTGTGAGCATATTTTTTTTTGTTCACTTTAGGAAAGGATTTAAAAATAAAATATAATGGTAATTTATGGATAATTATGGTAACTTGATTGTCGCAAATGTCGCAAAGTTTTCTTGTGAAAAGTGTAACTACACAACCAATAACAAATATGATTATAAAAAACATTGTTTGACACGCAAACATACGGACTTTAACAAAATGCTAACAAATGATAACTTTTGCGACAAATCTTGCGACAAATCGCACCACGTTAAATGCTTTGATTGTAAGTGTGGTCGCAAATATTCTCACACGTCAGGATTATCACGACATAAAAAAACTTGTACTGCAGGTAAAGAAGTGAAAGGCATAGATAATCCAGAACTTTTAATGACTATTATGAAAGAAAATCAGGAATTCAAGGAGATGTTATTAGAACAACAAAAGCATCAAATAGAAAAGGATAACAAGATGATTGAATATATGAAAGAATGTAAGGTAATAAACAATATAACAAACAACAATAACCAAAAATTCAATATGAACATTTTCTTGAATGAGAAATGTGCAAATGCATTGAATATTATGGATTTCATAAATCAGTTGCAACTTCAGTTGAAGGATTTGGAGTCGGTTGGGCAACTTGGTTATACTGAAGGCATTAGTAAAATATTCATCCGAGGTTTGAAAGAGCTTGATGTGACACAACGACCTATTCATTGCAGTGATTTAAAGAGAGAAACAATGTATATAAAAGACAATAATGAGTGGGAAAAAGATAATGATGATAAAAACAAGATTAAAAATGCGATAAAACATATTGCACATAAGAATTTGAAACAAATTAATGAATGGCAAGATGAGAATCCAGAATATGCTGATGGAACTTCAAAAAAGAATGACCAATTTATGGAAATATTATCAAAATCTTGTATACCAACTGACGAAGAATACGAAAAGAATCTCAATAAGATAGTAAAAATAATAGCAAAGGAAGTTATAGTTAATAAATAAAATGTAAAATATATTAAAAATGTCAGAACATACTATTCCTCCAAATGAAAGATTAGAAAGTGGATATTATTTAGAAAAACTTGAAAAAGAAGCAAACCTAAAGAGGTATGCTTGGTTAGAAGAAAAAAGGAATAAAAGAGAAGCCAGAGAGTTATTAGATAAAAATAGGGAAGTCGTAAGAGGCTCGGTTTCTGTTCCAATCATAAAAGGTATTGTTAGTTATGATGATATAAATGCAAGAAGGGATGAAAAAATTCAAAAAATATTGGACGATTTCAAAAAAAATGTGATTATTATTACAAGAACAAAAAAGGAAAAGGGATTAAATGGAAAACTTCTAGAAAATGAAATAAACGTAATCTAGTTATAATAATTTTTACATTGCACTAACAGTTTGCCAGATAATACGAGTAGTATATTTTCAAATTCTGATAATAAAATAATGTATATATATTTCAATGAAAACAACCACACCAAAAAATAAAACCAAAACTATTAAGGCCAAAAAATCAAATAAGAGCTGCACTAGAAAATTATCAAGCGATCCTCGTGTTTTCGGACCAGAAATGTGGGTTACATTACACAGAATTTCCGTTAACTATCCAAATAAACCTAGTAAAATTGTTCAGGAAAATGCAGCCAAATTTATTCAATCATTGCCTTATATGATTCCTTGCACTCATTGTGGATGTCATTTTTTACATTATCTTGAAAAACACGATTTGCATAATGTGTGTAAAAATAGACATAATATTACAGCCTTTTTTGTAAATGCGCATAATAATGTTGGTAAACATACCAATCCCAAAAATAAGCCTTGGACTACTGAACAAGCATTGAAAACATATAAGTATGAGAATAAATGTTTTCATAGTAAATTATGGAAAGGGTGTGACTTGGATAAATGCGCAGCAGGTTTCAAAAAAATAGACCATTGAATTCATATGTGGTATCGTAACAGGGTGCCGCTTTTGGTATGTGTATAATTTTTTTATATTATTATTGAAATAATATAAAATTAACCGAACATAATTAATATAATGTCAAGGCAAGTAAGAATAACAATACCAATTCAATCAATATTACCAGATGAATGTGAAGATTTCTCTCCTGAAGAGAATTTTATGATGATAAAAATAGGATGTCAATGTCTATTAGAAGGCCGGAAAGCAGTTGTAGGTTTAACGCAAGAAGAAATATATAACAAGATTAAGAATGAGAACAAATCTTTAACTGAAAAAATGGAATTAGAATTATTGGTGGAGAGAGAAACTGGAAAAAAGATGGGAGAAAAAATGACGAAAATGTATGAAGGCCAAGTAGAACAACTGAAGAAGCAGTTAGATATTGCAATAGAACAAATAAAGAGTTATGAGTGTGAAAACGACCAAAAATTTAAAGAAATAATTCAGAAAGAAAAAGAAAAGTGTCAAATTATAGTGCAAGAAAAAGAGAAACAAGTAGATAGATTATATGATGTATGTGATAAATTGAAAGAAGGTGTTATGTTGTTGACAAACAAAAGCACGTCACATAAAGGAACAGAAGGAGAGAAAACATTCAGCGATTATGCAGAGACGTTCATAGATTTCAAAGGTTTTGAAATAATGGATAAGCATACACAAGCAGGATCAGGAGACTTTCATTTATATTTTGAGGAGTTCAATGTTTTAGTAGATGCAAAAAACTATGATTCTAAAAAAAAAATTCCTATAACTCAGAGAGAAAAAATTAAATCAGATTTAATAAAAAATGAACACATTAATTTTGCTTGGTTAGTTTCTCTCAATAACTCAATAGATAAATGGGATAAATCTCCGATTATGTATGAATGGGTAAATACAAACCAATGTATAGTTTACATAAATAATTTGTCAAGCTTTGATGATCCCAAAAAGATTTTGAGGATTGTTTGGTTTACTTGTAAAGAGCTTTATAAAATGATAAAAGATGTAGAATTTGATGAAACGGAACTGACTGAATCAAAAGAGTTAAATTACAAATTGATGGATCATATAAAGAATATGAGAAAGAGGATAAGAGAGATAAACACTTCAATGAATGCAACACGAAGTTTTATTCAAAAAATGGATGATGAGTTGCGTGAATTATTGGAGATGGGAACACATCAAATAATACAGTCTAATTATTCTCTCTTTGATGAGTGGTGGAGTTCAAATGTGGAGTCAACAAATAGCGAATCATCAGTGGTATCTACAGATTTGTGGTATAAATTTAAACAAGATAATAAAGATGCAATAAAGGAGATGGACATCACACCAGAAAAGTTCAAGCAGTTAATAAGAACCAAGACTTCAGATGCAATGATAACTTTTCGTGGTAAAAATTCAAAATCTGCATTTGACATCAAAGGGTTGAAGCTAATCCAAGAAAACATAGTGATTAGTGAAGCCAAAATAGAAGTAGAATTTGTGGAAGATTTGAAAGAGAAAAAGCAGAAAGAGAAAGAGGAGAAGGAGAATAAGAAAAAAGAGAAAAAGGAGAAAAAATTATTGGAACAAATTTCAAATTACGTTGATAAAGAATTAGAAGTAAAAATTTTAGAAGATTACGAAGATGAAGAGAACAATATTATGACAATATCTCAAGTGTATAATATAAAGCCTTGGCAAGTAATATCTGTTTTAGTAAGGTGCAAAATTATAAAAAAAAGAAAAGACGCTCGTGGGTATGATATATATACAGAGACGGATGAATATAAATTAAAAGTAAGTGAATAATATTGTGATGACAATAGGTTCATATTTAGGAGACGCCTAAACGGCAAAGTTGGAACAACTGTCTCCTAAATATGATAGGGCTAGCTGACCTATAGGTCTAGCTGTCACACTATAGGCACACACTTTCGCTTTTGCAAAGCATTAAGGTGTGCTTTTTTGGTAATAATTGTGGCCAGATGTTTGTGACCATACTGAGACCATACATATACGGTGTATTATAATTATGTGAGCTAATATGGTCACATAATTGGCCGCGGAGCGCGCAGCGCGACGCTGTGACTGTCATCGTCACAAAAATAATAGGGAATCCCTCCAAATTTGTGACCATAATGGTGCGGAAACTGTGTGGTCTATTGGCGAGTCCAGTCTGAGACCATAATGAGACCATAAGTCCAAAAGACCGGCCATATCTGTGACCATATATCGTCACAATCAGCATCTTTGCAAAAGCGAAAGTGTGTGCCTATAGTGTGACAGCTAGACCTATAGGTCAGCTAGCCCTATCATATTTAGGAGACAGTTGTTCCAACTTTGCCGTTTAGGCGTCTCCTAAATATGA
>Ga0164296_1000152_pt1 | contig 87981 bp, 83 predicted proteins | sample GEODES057metaG_FD_113533 | JGI IMG/M metagenome (GOLD analysis project Ga0164296, IMG submission 113533) | Dystrophic lake water microbial communities from Trout Bog Lake, Wisconsin, USA - GEODES057 metaG | ecosystem: Environmental > Aquatic > Freshwater > Lake | place: USA: Trout Bog Lake...
ATCGGTCTACGCAGGTCTTGCGATCTACGACACGATGCAATTCATCAAGCCCGATGTCCAAACCATCTGTTGCGGTATCGCAATGAGCATGGGCGCATTGCTTTTGTCGGGTGGTGCAAAGGGTAAGCGCATGGCGCTTCCCAACGCCAAGATCATGATCCACCAAGTGTCGAGTGGATTCTCCGGTCAGGCCTCGGACATCGAAATCCACGCTCGTGAGGTCATTCAACTACGCCACAAACTCGATGAAATCTTGTCGATGCATACAGGACAAGACCTGGAAAAGGTGAAGGCAGATACGGAACGCGATAACTTCATGAGTTCTGAAGAAGCGCGGGAGTACGGCATCGTCGATCGGGTGATTTCCTCGCACTAGCTGCGGGTCGGTTCCCGACTTATCCTGAGGTATTGATGGCCAAGTCTTCTGATCCGAATGAGCAACTGCTGTGCAGTTTTTGCGGTAAGACGCAGCGGCAGGTGAAAAAGCTCATTGCGGGTCCAGGTGTCTACATCTGCGATGAATGCATTGATCTGTGTAACGAGATCATTGACGAGGAATTGGCGGTGCCGCCAACCTTCGACTTGGAGACCCTCCCTCGGCCCCAGGAGATTTACGACGTCCTGAATGAGTATGTCGTCGGCCAGGTCGAAGCCAAGCGCACCTTGTCGGTGGCGGTCTACAACCATTACAAGCGCGTGCAGATGATGTCTGCCGGCGAATCGGATATCGAGCTCCAAAAAAGCAACATTTTGCTGCTCGGGCCCACCGGTTGTGGCAAGACGCTGCTTGCACAGACGCTTGCGAGGATTCTCAATGTGCCATTCGCAATTGCCGATGCAACTGCGTTGACCGAGGCGGGGTATGTCGGCGAGGACGTCGAGAATATTCTTCTCAAGCTGATTCAGGCTGCCGACTTTGATGTCAAGCGAGCCGAAACGGGGATCATCTACATCGATGAGGTCGACAAGATCGGCCGCAAGGCGGACAACCCGTCGATCACCCGTGATGTGTCGGGCGAGGGCGTGCAGCAAGCGCTCTTGAAGATCCTTGAAGGAACCGTGGCCTCTGTGCCCCCCCAAGGTGGCCGAAAGCACCCGCACCAAGAGTTCCTGAGTATTGACACCACCAACATCCTGTTTATCTGCGGCGGCGCATTTGCCAGCCTCGAGCAGATCATTGAGCGCCGGATTGGTCGTCGTGGCGTGGGTTTTGCCGCCGAGCTGCGATCCAAGCACGAGCATGATCCCCACGGCATATTTAGCCAGGTGCTGCCCGAGGACTTAATGAACTACGGCCTCATCCCCGAATTTATCGGGAGACTGCCGGTGATCTCTGCGGTTCACCAATTGAGTCGCCAGGATCTGATCCAGATCCTCACTGAACCGCGCAATGCACTGACGAAGCAGTACAAACGCTTCTTTAGTTTTGATCGAGTGGATCTCGCATTCGCCGATGAGTCGCTTGCGGCGATTGCCGATCGAGCGCTTGCGCGTGATACCGGTGCACGTGGGCTGCGCACCATTGTCGAGGCCGCATTGATGGATGTGATGTTCGATCTGCCATCACGCGACGATGTCGTCAAATGCGTGGTCACGCGTGAGACCATCGAAAAGGGATTGCCCCCGACACTTGTCACCGAGGCCCCTGGGCGTGAACGTCGCGCCGAGGCTGGCGGGTGAGCGAGGCCGACAAGGCCCCTCAGGCCGCGGGCGGGGCTGATCTTCGATATGACCCCGCGGTGGATGAACCCCGTTGGATTGACGCCTGGGAACAGTCCGGCGCACTTCGGGCCGATCCGTCATCCGGCAAGCCCCCGTACAGCATCGCAATTCCACCGCCGAACGTCACCGGCGCGTTACATATGGGCCATGCGCTCAACAATTCGATCCAAGATGTATTAATTCGTGCCCACCGCATGGCGGGCTATGAAACCTTGTGGATCTGCGGGACCGATCACGCAGGGATCGCGACGCAGGCGCAGGTCGAAAAAGCGCTCACTCGCGAAGGGCTTGATCGTCGCGAACTTGGTCGAGAGGGATTTCTTGCGCGGGCGTGGGAATGGCGAGCCGAGTATGGCGGCACGATCATTGGCCAGCTTCGCCGACTTGGCGCCACGCTGGATTTTTCACGCGAGCGCTTCACTCTTGATGAGGGATACGCGGTTGCGGTGCAACGAGCCTTTGTCGACTTGTATGAAAAAGGGCACATCTATCGCGACCACTACATGGTCAATTGGGATCCGGGGCTTGGGTCGGCAATCTCAGACCTCGAGGTTGAGGACCGCGAAGTCACCGACGCGTTGGTCCAGATCGCATACCCGCTCTCGGATGGGTCGGGTGAACTCATTGTTGCGACGGTACGTCCCGAGACGATGTTGGGTGACACCGCAGTTGCAGTGCATCCAGACGATCCGCGCTACCAACATCTGATTGGCACAACCTGCATTTTGCCGCTTGTCGGTCGTGAGTTGCCGATCATCGCCGATGATTACGTGAAACAAGAGTTTGGTACCGGGTGCCTCAAAGTCACGCCGGCGCATGACCCCAACGACTTCGATTTGGCCCGACGTCATTCGCTCGAGGCGATCAGCGTGATCGGTGAAGATGGATTCATTGTGCCGGCGATGGGTGAGCGCTACGCCGGGCTTTCGCCTGCTGAGTGCTCCGCGCGTGTCTTGGAGGATTTGGCCGCTTCGGGGAACCTGCGCGGGAGCGAGCCGTACACCCATGTCGTGCCGTTCTCTCACCGGTCTGGACGCCGTGTCGAGCCACTGATCTCACTGCAATGGTTCTGCGATATGAAGCGCTTGGCGGAGCCCGCCATTCGCGCGGTAGAAACGGGCCAAGTGAATTTCACTCCAGCCCACTGGGCGGGTGTCTATGTGCGCTGGATGCAGGAGATTCGTCCGTGGTGTCTTTCACGGCAGCTTTGGTGGGGTCATCAACTTCCCGTGTGGTACCGCGGGGATGAGATCTACGTCGGAATTGATGCGCCTGCAGGTGATGGTTGGGTGCGTGATGAGGATGTGCTCGATACCTGGTTCTCATCTGGGTTATGGCCCTTTGCGACGCTGGGATGGCCGGAATCCACCGACGAGCTCGCCACGTTCTACCCAACAAATGTGCTCTCAACCGCCCGTGACATCATCTTTTTGTGGGTGGCGCGCATGGTGATGCTCGGGATCGAGTACATGGATGCGCCGCCATTTTCCGATGTCTATATCCACTCGGTGATTCAGGCGGCTGATGGCCGACGAATGAGTAAAAGCCTGGGAACCGGTGTCGATCCGCTTGAGTTAATTGCCGAGCATGGGGCGGACGCCCTCAGGTTCGGTTTGCTGTTGATGAGTAGTCAGCAGGATGTGCGCTTCTCGGCAGAAAAAATCCGCCAGGGACGACAGCTCGTCACAAAAATTTGGAACGCCACTCGATTGGTCGTGGGACGTGGCGGGTGTGCGGGTGCGGCAACACCGCCGGTCGCGGTCACCCCAGCAGATCGCTGGATGGCATCTCGTGTCAGCGAAGCGGTAGCGCTCTCTGCGCAACTCATTGCGACCTACGATTTTAGTCGCCTTGCTGACGTGGTCTACCACTTGGTCTTTGATGAGTACTGCGATTGGTACTTGGAAATGCTCAAGCGCGATGCAGCGACGCCCGAGGTCGCCGGAGACCTCCTTGAGCAGATTCTCGCGCTTGTGCATCCGGTAATGCCGTTTGTCACCGAGGCATGCTGGGAACAGATGCCCGGGGCGCAGGGGTTGATGTTGCGTCATGCCCCACCGCGTGCACCTGGTGCGCGCGACCATGCGGCAGAACAAATGATGGCGACCCTCCAAGATGCGGTCACCGCGGTGCGGGCATTCCGCAGTCGACATCAGATCAGTCCAAAGGTGCCGCTCGCAGCCCAGATTGATGGCGCGGACCTTGGCGATGTTCTTGAGGCATTTGTCAGCTTGGCGAATGTTGAGATGGGCACGGTGACTGATGATGCACAGGTGCTGACGCTGACAGGAGGGCAACTGCGGGTCGCACCGCCTGTCGGCGAAGTTGATCTCGATGCCGAACGCGGTCGTGTGCGCGCGGAGATCGCTCGGGTGGAAAAGGAGCTGGCACGCGCACAATCCATGCTTTCCAATGATCGCTTCCTTGCGCGGGCACCACAGGATCTTGTTGCCGCGGAGCGAGAAAAGGTCGCACGGTTTGATGCGGAGCTCGTCGTATTGCGCGAGCAGGTCGAGGCGCTCGGGACGTGACCCTTGATGATGCGCTCGCCTATGTCGAGGGCCTCGACATCTTGGGCATGCGTTTTGGCCTGGAGCGCATGCACGCAATTTTGGCGGAACTGCATCATCCGCATTTGGCCGCCCCTGCGATTCATGTGGTGGGAACAAATGGGAAGACCTCAACAACGCGCTTGATTGCGGAGTTGCTCGCAGCGGAGGGCCTCGAGACAGGGGCCTATGTGTCACCCCATGTCTCGTCCTGGGCGGAGCGCATCATTGTGCGAGGCGCCCCGATCGACGACGGTGCGTTTGCCCAGGCGATTTCGGACGTACGGGACGCAGTCATGCGACTCGGCTACGACCGCGGCGACGATATGGTGACGCAATTCGAGGTCGTGACCGCCGCGGGTTTCGTTGCCCTCGCGGCCGCAGGTGTCGATGTGTTCGTGATCGAGGCGGGTTTGGGTGGACGGTATGACGCCACCAACGTGCTCGATGGCGGAAGGGTGAGCGTCCTGACAAACATCGCCCTCGAGCACACCGAACTTCTTGGCAACACGGTCGCCCTGATTGCGGCCGAGAAGCTGGCGATTGTGCCCGATGATTCCGACAAGCTTGTGGTCGGTGCACTCTCGGGCGACGCGGCGACCGCAGTCGCCGAGTTAATGCAGGATCGGAAATTACGCGGATGGCGATTCGGAGAGCATCTCGACCTTGTGCGGGGCGCCAATGGGGATGCGGTACGAGTCGTGAACACGACCTATTCCCGTCTGCATATTGGCGCTGGCGGGGTCTATCAGCATGAAAATGGTGCGCTTGCGATTGCCGCGGCGCAGCGGTTTCTTGGCCGGGCACTCGACCTCGCCTTGGTGCGTGAGGTCTGCGCGCAGTTTCGGGTTCCTGGTCGGTATGAGGTCTTTGCGGGGCACCCAACGGTCATTATTGATGGGGCGCACAACCCTGCCGGCATGGCCGCGCTGGCACAGTCGCTCCAGGATCTTCGACCGGCGCACACCATTGTCGTGACCTCCATCTTGAATGACAAAGATGCACGATCAATGCTTGCCGTGCTGGTTGGTCGATGCGCGCGGATTGTTGCCACACGATCAACCCATCGACGTGCGATTGATCCGATCGAGATCGCACGTACAGCTCACGAATTAGGCATAGCGGCGGAAGTGGCCTCCGATCCCGCCGCGGCGCTTGCGCGTGCGCGAGCGTGTGCGGGTAACGACGGGACCGTGCTGGTGTGTGGCTCGTTGTATCTGCTGGCGGATGTGCGTCCACGAATCGATCGAGACCCCGATGGGCGGGATGCTGATGAAGCGGGTACGTAATCCGATTGTGCGAGAAATCCCCTGCTATGCTCGCGCCGCACCTTTTCGGAACGAGCTTGGATGCCACATTTTGGAAACAGCGACCCCTTCACGAGCGTGACCAGTTTTTTTAATTCCGGCCTCTGGGGCGCGATGCGTCTCGGGCTCGAGGTCTTTTTCGTACTTTTGTGGCTGTCGCTCATCTGGTGGACGTACCAGGATGTCCGTCGTCGATCTGAGAGCACCGCGCTTGGAACGATTGCGCTCGTGTTGGCCATCTTCTTGCCATTCGTTGGACCGGTGATCTATCTCATCATTCGGCCCCCAGAGCTCTTGATTGATGCGCGTGAGCGTGAACTTGAATTGGTTGCGCTCGAGCGTCGACTTGAGGAGCTCGGTGATGAAGAAGGCCGTCGCATCGTTGCGCGGATGATCACCCGGGAGGGCGTCACAGTGCAGAGCACTGCCGAGACCAATGACCTGTTGCGCAAAGCAGGTGCGGTGACGGTCGAGCAGCTTGACGCGCTCGAGCAACGTTTGAGCGAGATTGAGTTGCGGCTGCGAGTCACCGATCGCATCCGCCAGGAGGCGCCAGCTCCAGGACCATCAATGAGCTCAAGCGGTGAGACCGATCGGAGTCGGACCCTGCGTCGCAGTGACACAGAGCGGAGTCGTCCGCCGCGACGCAGCAGTGAGATTGACGCACAGGATCGCGCACCTTCAGATCGACGTACGCGACCAAATACACCACGAGATTCTGGAGGAACACGTTGAGCGAACGCTCGTTTGTGATGATCAAGCCCGATGGAGTGGCTGCTGGGCTGACGGGGGAGATCATCTCGCGCATCGAACGCCGTGGGCTTGAGATTGCCGGCCTGAAAAAGCTCACCGTGACGCGTGCTGCTGCCGAGGCACATTACGCCGAACATGCCGACAAGCCCTTCTTCGGTGAGTTGGTGGATTTCATCACCTCTGGGCCTGTCGTCATGCTGGCCGTTGACGGACAGGGCGCGATTGGTGCACTCCGCACCATGATGGGTGCAACAAATCCCTTGAATGCCGCTCCGGGAACCATTCGCGGCGACTTTGCGCTTGATGTCGGCCAGAACATCATTCATGGCTCAGATGGTGAGGAATCCGCCGCGCGCGAACTCGGGCTGCATTTCTCCGAGTTGTGATTTATCTTGCATCGCGCTCGCCGCAGCGGCGGGCGCTGATTGCGAGTCTTGGGTGCCCCTACCGGGTCGTGGTCGCACACGTGGAAGAAATCACCCACGGAGATGATCCGCGTGCGATCGTTGCAGACAACGCCCGCGCCAAGGCACTCGACGTCGCAGCACGTTCCGGAATCCCGCCGAATGGTGCGGTTATTGGCGCCGATACTGAAGTCGTTCTCGATGGAGTGGTGTTTGGCAAGCCGCGCGATCGTGAGGATGCACGCCGAATGCTTCGTGCGCTGTCGGGACGCGCACACCAGGTCATGACGGGTTTTCACATTGTGACGCGCGATCATGCACATGGCGGGGTCGAGGTCGCCGACGTCACCATGCGGGCGCTCTCGGGTCGCGAAATTGACTGGTACGCCGCGACGGGAGAATGGCGTGAGCGCGCCGGTGGATATGCGATTCAAGGCGCCGGCGCCGTGCTGATCTCCCGTCTTGACGGCGACATCTCGACCGTCGTAGGTTTGCCGATCGCCCGAATTGCGCAGGTTCTCATCGATGAGGGGCTGTGGCCGTGCGAGACCGCGCCCGAGCGGCACACCGTGTCGGATGCCGACGATGCATGACAACCAACGGAAAATGTTGCTGGTGAACTATTAAGTTCCGCGGGTTCCCTGACGATATGGGGTAAAGGGTTAGCAAAGAAACTTCGTTGTTCATGCGATCCCGGACTACCATCATTCCCATTAGACAGGAGTGGCGCGGGGGCGCGCCACCGCGCCGAAGAGAGGTTTTTGAATGAACCCCGCTACTACAGCTGTGGTACTCGTTGGGTATCAAAACGATTATTTCGCGCTCGATGGCATCTTGCGTGGCGTGATTGAAGATTCACGCAACGTGGATGCGGTGCTCGCGAACACGATGCATTTTTTACACGCGACCGCAGACACCGGACTGACGATGATCTCCACCCCGATCGTTCTCACGCCCGAGTACCGCGCGTTGGCAAGTCCTGTGGGGATTCTCCACGCCATCAAGGACTCGGGGGCCTTTGCTGCCGGCACCGTCGGCGCTGAGGATATCCCTGAATTCGCAGAGTTTGGTGATCGGATCCTGCGCGTATCGGGCAAAGAGGGCTTCAACGCCTTTTCGGACACCCTCCTCGAGGATGTGCTGCGCGAGCGCGGCATCCAAGACGTGCTTGTTGCAGGAATGGTGACATCGTTGTGCATCGACTCCACCGGGCGCGCTGCCTATGAGCGTGGGTACAGCGTGACCATTCTTTCTGACTGTACCTCCGCCAGAACCGCGACCGAGCAGGACTTTTTCTGCGAAAATGTCTTTCCGTTGTACGGCCGTGCCATTACCAGCACCGAGGCGCTTGCGGAAATGATGGAGCTCGCCGCCTAAGACGCGGCACACATCCATGAGCAGTTCCCCCGAACAGCACATCCCACCGTCGCTGGCCACTGATCTGCATGTGGAGGCGACCTATCGGCTGACTGAGGCCCTCGTCGCCGCCGAAGAACGGATGCGTCGACGCATTGAGTTGCTCTCCGAGGTGGTCTTTGAGACCACCTCGGACGGGGAGCTCGTATTTTTGAACAGCGCGTGGAAGGCGCTGGTCGGGCAAGAGCCCGCGCGGTGCTTAGGACAATCCCTTGTGGGGTTCTTTCACCCCGAAGATCGTGGGTTGGTTGGCCGCGCATTGCAGGGTGACAGTGTCGATGTCTCGCGGGTGCGGGTGCGACTCATCGATGCGGAGAATGAGTTGCGGTGGGTGCGGTTCTCCGCCGCACAGATCGCCCATGGTGGCACAGTCGGTGTGCTGCATGACATCACCGCAGATAAACGGGCAGAGGATGAGCTTGCGACCCTCTCATTGGTTGCCAGTTCGACCGACAATATGGTGATCATTACCGATGTCTCGGGCGAGATTGAGTGGGTCAATGCCGCATTCGAGCGGCGAACCGGGTATGGCCTACATGAGATTGTTGGTCGACGACCCGGCGCATTTCTTCAGGGGCCAAAAAGTGATCAGCGTGCCGTGGCCCGCATTCGTAGTGCCATCGCCAATCGTCGGTCAATTCGCGAAGAGATCGTGAATTACACCAAGTCTGGTGAGGAATATTGGGTCGTCGTCCAGATCACTGCGGTCCAGAATTCCGATGGGGTCGTCGATCGTTTTATTGCGGTCCAGACCGATTCGACGGCGCGCAAGGCACAGGAGCAGGAAATTGTTCGCCAGAAGGACGAGCTCGAGGATCGGGTCTTGCTGCGGACCGCAGAATTGGCGAAAGCGAAGGAAGACGCCGAGTCCGCGGCGCTCGCCAAAAGCGTGTTCATCGCCAATATGAGTCACGAGATTCGGACGCCGCTCAATGCCATCATTGGGTTGTCGCATCTGTGCCTTGGAACTGAACTGTCATCCCAGCAGCGCGATTACCTCACCAAAACCGAGCGCGCAGCCAACAATCTTGTGCGCATTGTCAATGATGTTTTGGACTTCTCCAAAATTGAAGCAGACGCATTGGTGCTCGAGCATGCGCCGTTTGATTTGGCTGGGGTGCTTGGGAATGTCGATGCAGTCGTCGGCACTCTTGCGCGTGCAAAGCATCTTGACTTTGTGATCGATGTCGCCCCTGACGTACCTGACTGGCTTCTGGGCGATTCATTGCGATTGGAGCAGGTGCTGCTGAATCTTGTCAGCAATGCCGTCAAATTCACCGAACATGGCAGGATCTCGATTGAGGTGCGTCAGTCACTGCGTACGCGGTTGGGGCCCGCCCTTGAGTTTGTCGTTCGGGATACAGGGATTGGCCTGAGCCCCGGGCAGGCGGAGTCGCTCTTTGAGGCCTTTGCCCAGGCCGATAGCTCAACGACCCGTCAGTATGGTGGCACAGGTTTGGGGCTCGCGATCAGTAAACGCCTTGTCGAGCAGATGGGTGGAACCATTCGCGTCGAGAGCAGTGCCGGCGCGGGCAGTGCGTTCACGTTTACCGTCGCCTGTGATGTGGCGTCGAGTGCACCCGTTGCCGCTGTGCCGACCGAGGGGGCAGTGATCCGTCTGGATCGTGCGCGGATCCTCGTCGCAGAAGACAACGAATTTAATCAGCAGGTCGCCAAAGAACTTCTTGAGTCCGCTGGCGCCGAGGTGGTGATTGCAGCGAATGGTGCAGATGCCCTGGCGTGCCTCGAGGCTGAATCAGGTATCGATTTGGTGTTGATGGATATCCAGATGCCAGGAATGGATGGCATCGAGGCAACCCGACACATCCGTGCGAATCCTCAACACGCCGGCCTCGTGGTGATTGCGATGACGGCAAATGCCGGTGTTGATGACCGGGCGCGCTGTATCGCAGCGGGCATGGATGACTTTCAAATCAAGCCCATCGTGCCCGCGCATCTGTTTGCAGTGCTTGCCAAGTGGCTTCCTGACCATGATCGAGCACTGCGCGATCTCGGGAGCATGCACGAGTTGGATATCGCTCCGTCGGTGCAATTCGATGTACTCGCAACATTGCTGCAACACGATCCGACCCAGATTGCCCGGTTCTCCGAGATGTTTCTTGCCGGCGCCCGCGACACGCTCAATGAAATGCAAGTGGCCTCTACCGCAGATGACCTTCACGAAATCGGTCGTCTTGCGCATCGGGTGAAATCATCTGCGGCGACGGTTGGCGCGATGCCATTTGCCGAGAAGTGCGCGGAAATTCAAGAGATGGTCCGCTCCGGAGATATTGCACGCATTGCCCAAGGCATCGCGTTTTTGGAGAAGGAAATCGATTGTATCGCGACCTCCTTTGCCTCGAGAAATGCTCATTCTGCTGCCACGAGTGGTCGCGATGTCTGATTTTGCAGAGCTCAGAGTGTTAATTGTGGATGACGACGCCTTTATGCGGGAAATTCTCGACCAGATACTGCGGCAGCTTGGTGTGTGCGAAATCTGGAAGGTCGGAGACGGTCTCACAGCGCTTGAGATTGTGGATCATGCCTATCCGCCGATTGATGTGATTTTGTGCGATCTGGATATGAGCGGCATGGATGGGATTTCGTGTATCCGCCATCTCTCCGAGCGCGATTTTGCGGGAGGGATCCTGGTGATGTCAGGGTCTGGGGAACGCTTGGTCTCATCGGTTGCCGACCTCGTGCACGAACATCGGCTCCACCTCCTTGGCGCATTGTCGAAGCCTCCAAATACGCGCGATATTGCAGATGCCTTGTCAACGTATGATCGTCGCGCCCATCGGGATCGCGCGCGTGCGCAAATGGCAGACACTGAGACACCCTTTACTGTGGAGCATCTTCGCGCAGGACTGGCAAAAGGCTATCCCGATATTGCGGTGCAGCCTCAGGTCACCATTCATGGTCGACGCGTGGTCGGGTGTGAGGTCCTCCTGCGATGGAAGGATCCTGATCGAGGAATCATCTCGCCGGCCGAGGTAATTCAGATCGCCGAGGCCAATGACCTCATCCATGAATTGACGCTGCAGATCATGCGACGCTCAGTCAGATGCCTCGCAACGTTTTACCGGCGCGGACTCCGTGTTCGAATGTCGGTGAATGTGTCGGCGATGAATTTGGAGCGCACGGCATTTCCCGATGAGTTGGCGGCGATTGTTGCCGAAGCGAATCTTTCCCCTCGAGACATGGTGATTGAGGTGACCGAGGGGCGAATTTTTGACCAGCCAGCGGTGACCACCGATGTCTTGGCGCGGTTGAGTCTGTTCGGCTTCGGGCTCTCGATTGATGATTTCGGTACCGGGTACTCTGGCCTCGAGAAGCTCCGCAACCTGCCATTTACGGAGCTCAAGATTGATCGAGCATTCGTACATGGGGCATCGATTGACCCATCGCTTGCCGTGATTCTGCGGACCGCAGTGACCCTTGGCCAGTCGCTCGGCATGACGGTTGTTGCCGAAGGAGTCGAGAATCAAGTCGACTGGGACTTTCTTGCATCGACTGGATGCGACGAGGTGCAGGGGTATTTCGTCGCGAAACCGATGCAGCCCGAGGATTTTGCGGGCTGGATCACCGAATGGCAGCGCACAACGATCGCAATGCTGCCCTTGGGCTAGAAGAGCGGGGGGTAGCGCTCGAGGAGTTCCTTGTGGCGCCGGGAACGTTCTTCTGCTGCAACCTCTGCAGGGTCGTGACTTTTGTCGCGCATGCGCCTGAGTGTCTCCAGGATCTCGTGTCGGCGCTGCGCACGCGCTTTTTCATCCTGGTCGGCACGCCGCATCGCACGGCGATAGGAGCTGTTGTCATCGGCAAACAATGGCGTCATACCCTTAGGAGGGTAGCGAACAGTCGCAACATCGGCGTGTGGAACGTTGTCTCGTTCTCGTCACATTTGCACGAGGCGTTGCATCCTGCCCGACTGATTGTGGTCTTTGGATGCACCTGGGCTAATATCGAGTTTGCATTGCCCCATCATGCAGGGTGTCATTACGGCAAGGAGCATCTCATCGGGTTTCTCGGTTACCTGACTGGGTTCGGCGGTCGCGACATGGCGGTCGATCTCGGCACTGCGAACACACTGGTCTATGTACGTGGTCGCGGCATTGTGCTCTCGGAACCATCGGTGGTCGCAATCGATCAGCGCACCAACGAAGTGCATGCGGTGGGCATTGAGGCAAAACGCATGCTTGGGCGCACACCGGGCAATATCACCGCGATCCGACCACTCAAGGATGGCGTGATTGCCGACTTTGATGTCACCGAACAGATGCTGCGCCACTTCATTCAAAAGGTGCACCAGAACCGCTGGGCGCATCCACGTGTGGTGGTGTGTGTTCCCTCTGGGGTGACCGGGGTAGAAAAGCGCGCCGTCGAGGAGGCGACGCTCTCAGCAGGGGCCCGTCAGGCATATCTCATTGAGGAGCCAATGGCTGCAGCGATTGGGGCAGGCCTTCCCGTCGCCGAGCCGACCGGAAGCATGGTCGTTGACATTGGCGGTGGCACCACCGAGGTGGCCGTGATCTCCTTGGGGGGAATCGTGGTCGCACAATCCATTCGGGTCGGTGGCGACGAGATGGATGAGGCTGTGATCAACTGGGTCAAGCGTGAATACAAGCTCATGATCGGAAGCCAGACCGCCGAGGAGGTCAAGCTCGAGATTGGCTCGGCATATGCGTTGCGTGAAGAGGTACAAGCCGAAATCCGTGGCCGCGACATGATCTCTGGGCTCCCCAAGACCGTTGTGTTGTCCTCGGAAGAGGTGCGTGAGGCCCTTGAGGAACCGGTCAGCCAGATTGTGGATGCCGTCCGCAGCACCCTCGACAAGACGCCACCGGAACTTGCCTCCGACATCATGGATCGCGGAATCATGCTCGCAGGTGGCGGCGCGTTGCTGCAGGGGCTCGATGAACGGCTTCGGCGGGAGACCGAAATGCCGATCCATGTCGCCGAGTCTCCGCTGACATGCGTCGCGATTGGCTCGGGCCGCTCCTTGGAGGAGTTTGAAGTCATGCGTCGTTCCAGCAAGGGGCGCTCGCGCCGCCGCTACTAGGTGAGGGCGATGCGCGCCGACGCCGGTGAGTAATTCAGGCCAGACCCCGCTTGCGCAACGCCGCGTTCTTGCCCGCCGGCTGATTATCGGCGGCCTTGTGGTGGTGTGCGTGATGACGCTGTCGGTCTTCGCGCGCGAGACGAACTCGGGCCCACTGCATGGGGTGCAAAATATTGCCGGGACCGTGGTAACCCCGCTCCAGGAGGGCACCAGTCGCGCGATTGCGCCGGTGCGAAATGCATGGGGATGGTTCACCGATCTGCTGCACGCTCGTGATCGCGCAACCCAGCTTGCGCGCGAGAATCAGGCGCTTCGCACCGAGCTTGTCCAGGGGCAATTCGGTGCCGAGGAGCAGCAGCGGCTCGCCAAACTTGCGACGATCGGGAGCGAGTGGCGCGCCGATTATTCCCAAGTGCCAGCGGCAATTATTGGTAGGTCGCCCTCGCCCTGGTACGAACAGGTGCGAATCGATAAGGGCACCAATGACGGAGTCATTGTGAACTCGCCCGTGCTGGGCGCAGCCGATGTTGGCGCCGGCTTGGTTGGGGTTGTGACGCAATCTGGGCCGGTGAGCGCGGTGGTGAGCTTCCTGTCGGATCCTCGGACCAGCGTGGGCGTGACGATCGTGAATAGCGATGGGGGTATTGGGCTGTTGCAGCCGACTGCTCCGGGCGCATTCTCAATCACGGGGATTCCTGCGCAAAGTCCGATTGCCAATGGTGACCCCGTCATGACGGCGGGATTTTCCCGATTCGGTCTGCAATCGATTTATCCGCGAGGGATCCCGATTGGTCTGATAACTGGCGTTGGTCGCGGCGAGGTGGATGTCACTCAAACCGTGCAAATGTCGCCATTTGTCAACCCGGACTCCCTCGCATATCTCGTTGTGCTTGCCCCGAAAAGCGTGCTTGCCAAGCAGCGGGCGATGACCCCGTGAGCTCGGGTCCATCCATGATGATGTCTGCGGCTGGTCCATCCGCAGGGGTGCCGCGCATGGCGGTCTCTCCACGCGTGCCGGCGGTTATTGCAATTGCGCTTGTGGCGGTGCTGGTCCAGGTGTGCGTGATGCCATTTTTGACGGTAGCCCAAGGAATGCCCGATTTTTTGGTCTGCGCCGTGGTCAGTGTTGCGCTTTTTCGCGGCGCGCTTGTCGGTGCGGTCGTTGGCGCGTGCGCGGGAATGGCGGTTGAGCTGTTGGCGCCCGTGGGTACCCTCGGTGCGCTGGCATTGCTGTATCTCGCGGTCGGCTATGGGGTGGGTCGGTTCTGTGACCGAGAGGGCGCTCAGGAGGTGTTGCCGGTCGTCCTTTTCTGCGTGATTGGTGAATGCGTCGTGCAGGTGGGGCAAATTGCAATGCAGGTTCTCTTGGCCCGACCACTGATTGCTGGGGATGTTGTCCGAGAGGTGCTCGCCGCACTCATTCTGACCGCGCTGATTGCGCTGCCGATACATGTGATCGTCCGTACGGTATTGCGGGCGCCTCGGGTGATCGAGCCATACCGAATGCCGAGCGACGGATGAACTCGCGAATCGTCTCACCGGCGAGTGATCCCGGGCCCGGACGGCGCCGCCAGCGCCCGCTGAATCCGCAGACTGCATTCCGGATTGCAGTGATTGGCGGAACCTTCCTTGTCGCACTCGGCATCCTGGTGACCCGCTTGTGGTTCATGCAGGTACTCGATGCACAAGGGTATGCCCAAGCGGCAACGGCAAACAGCGTACGAACAGTCATCGCGCCGGCGCCTCGCGGCCTGATTACTGACCGCACCGGCAAGGTCACACTCGCAACCAATGTGCCGAGCGTGAATGTCGTCGGTTTTCCGATCGATGTTCAGGGCCAGCAACGTGTGACCGAGATGGCGATGCTGGCGTCAATTTTGCACACCTCCGCGTCCCATCTCATGCGCGCGATGGCGGCTGGAGATCAGGCATCGCCATTTGCGCCGGTGGTACTGGGAGAAAATGTCTCCGGGCTGGTACGCGCTGAACTCTCGGAGAGGATTCGCCAATTCCCCGGAGTGGGGCTCCAAAGTGCATATGTGCGTACGTACCCCCAAGGATCTCTTGCTGCGCACGTGCTCGGGTATACGGGTGCGATTACCGCCCAGGAGTACGCGTCCTATACCGCTCAGGGGTATCTCGGAAACGAGCAAGTTGGTCAGGCGGGATTGGAATCCCAATACGAGCAGTATTTGCGCGGCGTACCGGGGCAGACCCAAATCGAAGTTGACGCCGCGGGAAACCCCGTTGATGCCGGCTCGGTGTCCTCAACCCCTGCGGTTCAGGGCGATACCTTGCAATTGTCAATCGATGTCCCGACGCAAATTGCCCTCGAAAATCAGTTGCGACAGCGGGTGCTGAGTTCCGGTACCGCGACAGGGGCTGCCGGGGTCGCGATTGATCCGAATACGGGCCAGATCTTGGCGATCGCGTCGTACCCGACCTACAATCCAAATGCCTTCATTACCCACAACAATCGCTTGATTACGAGCTATCTACGAAGTAGCCGTGATCCGTTACTGAATCGAGCCTTCGAATCGTCGTACCCGCCTGGGTCAACATTCAAAGCGATCAGTGCCATTAGTGCGGTATCGCTGGGAATCCTCAGCCCAACCGAATTGATTGACGGTCCACCAGAAATCACGCTGTTCGGAACCGTATTTCCTAACTTTGGCATGGAAAATAATGGCGTCATTACCTTGCCGACCGCGCTGGAGGTGTCCTCAGACACGTACTTTTACCAAGTCGGTGATCGCTTCTGGCACCTCCATGATGCCGCCGTGAGTCAGTCCTCGAACGCCAACAGTGGCCTTCAGCAGCAAGAGTGGGCCGACAAATTCGGTTTTAGCTCGCTCACCGGGATCGACATTCCGGGCGAGGTCAAAGGACGGGTGCCGACACCCTCCTGGAAGAAGGCGTATTTCTCTCAATATGACCCCGCACAAGAGACCTGGCTCCCTGGGGACAACATCAATATGGCCGTGGGGCAGGGAAACCTCTTGGTAACGCCGCTCCAGATGGCGGTCGCGTATTCAGCGATTGCCAATGGCGGTGATCTTGTGACCCCGACCGTCGGCATGAATTTAAGCAATCAGAGCGGCCAGGTTGTGCGTCAACTCTCGGGTGTGACTCCGCCCCGTCCGTTGGGCCTTGACCCCGCGGTGCTCGCCGTCGTACGCCAGGGGCTCTTTCTCGTCACCCAAGGCGGTAACGGAACCGCCTCTGGTGTGATGGGACCCGTCTCAGCGAGCGGTGGCCCGGTGATTGCCGGCAAAACGGGTACCGCTCAATCGGGCGTCAATGGGGAGGCCGACCATTCCTGGTTTGTCGGATTCGCACCATTTGCAAACCCCAAGATCGTGATTGCGATTGTGGTTGAGCACGGGGGAACAGGCGCGAGTGCCGCGGTGCCGGCGGCATGTGCAACCATTGCTGCCTATGGACCGACAAAGTTTGACCCCAACCTGTGTGGGCACCCAGCGGCGGTGAGATCGAATTGACGAGTTTCTCAGCAGCCGGCGCGACCAGACGTCGACCGCGGATCGGTGTGCGCGGTGCCATTGGCGATCTCGATTGGATTCTTGTCACGGTGGTGGGTGCGCTGCTCGCCCTTGGCGTCGTGATGATCAAAACCGCCACGACCCATGCGATCGCGGGAAGCCCGAGTTATTTCGAGAGTCGTCAAATCATTTTCTTGGTTCCGGCGGTGGTGGCATGTGGCGTCATGGCGGTGTTCGATATACGCCGTTTGCAGCCATATCCCCGGGTCATTCTCGGGGGCTTGCTCGGCGCGCTCTTGGTCGTGTTTGCGATTGGCGTCACAGTCCGGGGCGCGAATGCCTGGATCAGCCTTGGTCCCTTCGAATTGCAGCCGTCGGAGTTCGGGAAGATCGCGATGGCGGTGATCCTGTCGTCGCTTGCGATCGAGCGGTCAGCGGAGATACACACCTGGCGCACCTCTGCCTATCTGGCCGGCGTGACGGCGGGCCCGGCGCTGTTGATTTTTCTCGAACCCGATCTCGGTATGGCATTGATTTATGTGGCGATTTTGACCGGAGTGTTATTCGTCGCAGGTACGCCATGGAAGCATTTTGCCGTTGCTGGCTGCGGAGTTGCCGCGGCCATCGTGCTGGCGTTTGCCGTGCTTCCCTCGATTGGTATTCACGTCGTCAAGGGGTATCAAGTCGAACGCCTCACTGCGTTCATTAATGGTGGGGGATCCACGACTGCCGGATACCAGCTTGATCAAAGCAAAACCGCGATTGGATCCGGCGGAGCGCTTGGAAAAGGCATTACTGGGGCGACGCAAACGGTCTACAACTTTCTCCCCGAAGACCACACCGATTTCATCTTTGCCGTCGTCGGTGAAGTGTTCGGATTCATTGGAACGGCGCTGGTTGTTGCCCTCTTTGGCGTCGTGATGTGGCGCGCGCTTCGAATCGCCGCAGCGGCTGCCACCCAATTTGAACAACTCGTGGCAGCCGGGATCTGTGGCATGTTTGCATTTGAGATAGTTGTGAATATCGGAATGAATGTGGGATTGATGCCAATCACAGGGATTCCATTGCCGTTTGTCAGTTACGGGGGCAGCCACATCGTTGCCGACATGGCCGCAGTGGGCGTGTTGCTGTCGATTCATCGCCGCCGGGCGCTGATTTGATGACCGATCACCGCGCATCGTTGCGCGACCTGTTCAGCGCGGTCCGCCCTCTTGGGATGACGCTCGTCAAGTCCGAGCGGACGAGGCGCCGGCCCGGTGAGATTGTCGTTGCCACATCTGGCGGACTCGATGCGGATCGGTTGGCGACCGCAATCGGTGCCCGCCGAGGCAATGCCACCTCCCACGACCTGCTTCTGGCAGTGGCGCATGTTGATGATGACCTTCTCGGCCTCGCGGCCGAGGTCGGTACCCATCGTCGCATAGGCGGTGACGCGCTGATTGTGGTGAGTGCATCTGCGGTGGAGCGGCGCATCATCGAACGCGAGCTGCGCACAGATCCTGATGTGTCGGTCGCGGTCATGATGATGGTCGATGACATCTCAGGGGCTGAGCTATCTCGCATCATTGACCGGATCGCCGACATCTGCGCAGGCCGAAATGACGGCATGCGAACGCGATACCCAGCGCTCAGGAGTCAGGTTGCGGACCGCTTGGCACAGCGAGCCGCGCGTGATGTTGCAATTGTTTCCGCGCTCTCCAAGGAGCGCTCAGGAGCACTGTCGGTGCGTCAGACACGTCTGGCTGCTGATGTCGCTGGGTTGCGCGGGGAGACGTTTGATCCAAAAACGCTGGGACTTGTTGCGGTCATCGGCCTTGTATCGCCGCTGTTGCGGCGCACTGTGGGTCGTCTGACCGGGCTCGTACCCTTTGTCCAAATCGTAGTGCGCGCAGCGACGGCGTACTCGGTGACTCGTCTGGTCGGGATTGCCGCGCAGCGCGCCGCAATGGATGGCCGTGCACGTTCTCGGGAGGAACGCTGAAGACCAAAATTCTCGTCTCCGTCGACCCATGGGAAACCCGTGTGGCGCTTCTCGAAGACGGACGGACGGCAGAGTGCTACATCGAGCGTCGTGGTCAGCGCTCGGTTGTTGGCCATGTGTGGAAGGGAAAGGTCGGCAACGTGCTGGCCGGTATGGAAGCAGCCTTCATTGACGTGGGATTGCCCAAGAGCGGGTTTTTGCATGTGGATGAGGTTGTTGCGATGGGCGTGCCCAAGCACAAGCGCCAGATTGCCGATCTCTTAAAGAAGGGCGATGAGGTGTTGGTGCAGGCCACCAAGGACCCGATGGGCACCAAGGGATGCCGACTGACGATGCAGTTATCGCTTGCCGGTCGCTATGTGGTGTATGTCCCATTTGGGGATGGGCTCGGCGTCAGTCGCAAGCTGCTCGATGATGAACGTCGGCGTTTGCGAAAGATCTGCAATGCGCTGCCTCTTGAGGGTGGATTGATTGTGCGCACGGCGGCGGCGGGAGCATCTGCCGATGACATCGCACGCGACTACGCGGCGCTGCGTCGGCTCTGGTCGGCGCTCAGTCAGCGTGGTGCCGCGGTCCCATCACCGACCCTGCTCTATAGCGAGGCAGATATCTCGCTCAAGGTGATTCGCGATCTTTTGAACGGTGATGTTGAAGAGGTTGTTGTAGATGATCCGGAGCAATATGAACGCATCCTGAATTTCCTCAAGCGCACCTCACCGGGGATTGCATCCAAGGTGCGCTTGTATGAGGGGGCGCGTCCCATGTTTGAAGAGTACGGCGCCGAAAAAGCGGTTCGCTCGACCCTCGAGCGCCGTGCACCGCTGCCATCTGGTGGTTATTTGGTCATTGATGACACCGAGGCAATGACAGTGATTGACGTGAACTCAGGCGGCAATGTTGGACGTGGAGCGACACGCCTCGAGGACACCATCACCAAGACCAATCTCGAGGCCGCAGTCGAGGTTGTTCGACAGCTGCGATTGCGGGACATCGGTGGGATCGTTGTCATCGATTTCATTGATATGAACGATGCCGCAAATCGTCGTGCGGTGAAGGCAGTCCTTGATGCGGAGCTCGAAAAAGACCGCACGCGCACCTTCGTCGCGGAGATCTCGGCGCTCGGTCTTGTGGAGATGACCCGTCAAAACATCTCCGACGGACCACGTGAAGTCATGACGACTCAATGCGATACCTGCGACGCGGTGGGAATTGTCTTGTCGGATGACACGGTCGGGATTGACGCAGGTCGGGCGCTGATTCGAGCGGCAGCGACGATCGACGCAGATGTCCTCGATGTCGCGATGAGTGCACGTGCAGCCGATCTTCTCAACGATGATGGCCGCGCCCGCCTGATCGAAATTGAAGAGATGGTCGGCAAGCGGATTCAACTGGAAATTGACCGATCGTTGGGCGATTCCGATGTCCGCGTGCGCACTGCAGCGGGATCATAAGCACACGACACATCACCGCAATCGTGCGCGGTGATGTGGTGCACCCTGCAAATGGGGGACAACCTTTGCTATCTTTCGCGGTCGCGCCGCACACTGCGGCACTGACCTGTGTTGGACGCAGGCGAAAACAAGGTCCGACCGACCGGTTGGGGGATGTGTGCCGGATTACGCGGTAATCGCCCTTGGGGGCAAGCAATATCGAGTAGAGCAGGGCGAGCAGTTGCTCGTGGATCGGCTTGCGCATGAGCCGGGCGCGACCTTTTCGCCGACTGTGCTTGCGACCGGCACTGCCGGTGGTGGACTCAGTGATGGGGGCACCGTGAACGTGGTTGTCGAGGAGCATCTGCTGGGACCGAAGCTCCTGGTCTTCACGTATCGGGCAAAGAAAGATTCAAAGCGTAAGCGCGGACACCGGTCACGGTTGTCGCGGGTGCGCATCGACTCGATCGCCTAGGGGGCGCCGAGATGGCTCATAAGAAGGGTGGCGGCTCCAGCCGCAACGGTCGTGATTCCGCCGCGCAACGGCTGGGCGTCAAGGTGTTTGCCGGCCAAGTGATTCCGGCCGGATCAATCATCGTTCGCCAGCGTGGAAGTCAGTTTCATCCCGGCGACAACGTGGGAATGGGTCGGGACTACACCATCTTCGCCAAGGTATCCGGACGCGTGGAATTCACCAACGGCCGCAAGGGTCGAAGGATCTCCGTTCATCCGGAGGTCGCGGCCTCCGCGTAAGCGGAGCCGTCTGTGCCATTTACTGATCGGGCACGCATTCACGTGGAAGCGGGGCGCGGGGGCCATGGTGGCCTCTCGTTCCGACGTGAGGCGCGTGTTCCGAAAGGTGGGCCTGATGGTGGCAATGGGGGGCGCGGCGGCGATGTGATCATCGTCGGCGACACCAACGTCACCGACCTGTCGCAATTTCGCCACGCGGTGCATCACAAAGCAGTGGTGGGCGGCAGCGGTGAGCGACGCGAACGACATGGTCGCCAAGGTGCAAATGCCGAGGTGCATGTGCCGCCGGGAACACGGATTATTCGCGACGATGCCGTGATCGCAGAGATTCAGCGTGACGGCGACCGCGTGACTGTTGCACGCGGTGGCAACGGCGGGGTCGGCAACCGTGTCTTCCGGTCGTCAACGCACCAAGCGCCCCGTGAGACGGTCCCGGGCGGTCCTGGGGAGGCAACGTGGCTGACCCTTGAATTGCGTCTGCCTGTCGATGTGGCACTCATCGGTATGCCAAATTCGGGGAAAAGCTCGGTTCTTGTCGCGCTGACGGGTGCGGCGGCCACTGTGGCGCCGTATCCATTGTCGACACGTGAACCTGCATTTGGCCCACTTGTCGATGATGAGCTTGAAATCTTTCTCATCGCCGACCTCCCGGGAGTCGGTCTCGACGGTGCCGACCGGCGTGGAAGTTTTCTCGGGCAGTGTGAGCGCGCCCGCGTCATTGTGCAGTGCATCAGCGATGTGTCGGATGATGATCGTGCCCGACGTGAATGCGACGAGGTCTGGGCGGTCGTCGAAGGGTTTTGCAGTCCCCAGGCGAAACGAATTCTCGTGGCCACCTCTGCGCAGCCCGACGCGTGTCCCGAGTGGGCGGATATCGCGGTACAGACGACATCGGGTGCCGGGATTCCCGAACTCCGTGCGGCGATCTTCCATGCGCTCGGAGCGCCGTTGGCGTGAGCGTGATCGTCGCAAAATTGGGTTCGTCGACACTTGTTGACGCAGACGGTCGGCTGCGAACAGAACTTCTTGATGCGCGAGTGCGCGACCTCGTGCGCTTACGACGCCTCGGTCATCGTCCGATTCTGGTGTCGAGTGGCGCAATCGCCTGTGGGCTTGGGCGGCTCGGAATTCGGGAGCGCCCGACATCACTCCCTGATCTTCAGGCGGCATCTGCGGTGGGGCAAGGGATTCTTTTTCAGCATTACCTCACCCACTTTGAGGCGCATGAGACCACTCCCGCCCAGGTGCTGTTGACCTCTGCTGATTTAGAACGACGCTCTGGGTATCTCAACGCCCGTAATACCCTGTCCCGATTGCTCGATGTCGGAGTGATCCCCGTCATCAATGAGAACGACACCACCGCCACCGATGAGCTGACCTTCGGCGACAACGATGTACTTGCCGCGCAAGTTGCGATGTTGATGTCGGCGACGTGGCTGGTGTTATTGACCGATCGGGATGGCCTCTATGGCGTGGGCCCTGACGGCGAGCCGGAGCTGATTACCGATGTCGATCCCGAGGTGCATCCCGAGGATGTGCCACTCGCCGACATGCGCGGCTCGGGGATCGGGCGAGGCGGCATTACCTCAAAGATTGCGGCTGCCACGATGGCGACCTCTGCGGGTGTGACCTGTGTGATTGCATCAGGCCATGCCGAGGGCGTGCTGTCGTCGGTCGCATCTGGTCATCACGTGGGCACGCGCTTTCGGCCACGAAAGCGCAAGGAGTCCGCGTACAAGTTGTGGCTGCGCCACACCAAGCCCGCGCAAGGGGTCATTCACATTGACGCAGGAGCAGCACGTGCCTTGCGCATTCAGGGTACCTCGCTGCTTCCGGTCGGCGTACGGGCAGTCGATGGCACATTTGTCGCCGGCGACGCGGTTGATGTTGTCGATGATGCCCAACATGTTGTCGGCAAAGGGGTGACGAGTTATTCCTCCGATGAGCTGCGCCAGGTTGCGGGAATGCATACCGCAGAGGTTCTTGCCGTATTGCCTGAGGCGAGTGCCGAGTTGATCCACCGTGATCAATTTGTTCTGGTTGAGTCATCGCAGGTGTCGTGAGCACGCGCATGCGGATTGGGGTACTCGGCGGGCGATTTGATCCGCCCCATTTTGGCCATTTAATGGTGGCGCAATCCGCCTGGCAACAACTCGTTTTGGATGCGTTGATTTTCGTCCCTGTCGGAATCCCCGCAGACCGTCCCGCGCCCCAATATGACGGCGATCTGCGCGTTGCCATGGTGTCTGCGGCCATCTCAGGGCGGTCGGGATGGTCATGCTCTCGTACCGAGATCGATCGAGGCCGACCGAGTTATACCGCCGAAACGCTTCAGGAAATTGCCAATGACCACCCGGATGCGGATTTGTGGTTCGTGATGGGCGCCGATCGGCTCCAGGGATTTTCTGGCTGGCATAGGCCGGAGCGCATCCTGTCGTGCGCGCGGCTTGCGGTGATCTCACGTGACGGGATCTCGCCGACGGCGCTTGAGCAGATCGCCAACAGCGTTGCTCCGGGGCGCGTCGATATTCTCCACACCGAGGATCTCGACGCATCCTCCACGATGGTGCGGGCGCGTCTTGCGGCTGGCGATACGGTGAATGATCTCGTCCCCGAACGTGTCGCTCGGCTATTGTCCGAACACAAGGATTCGCCCAGTACGCGATAAATGGGCTTGCCAGGTTGTATCTGGACCCCTAACCTCGACAGGCGCCCTACCGACACAGGAGTCTTCCCGCGTCCCCTCATGAGATGGCATTGGCAGCTGCACAGGCTGCTGCAGAGAAAAAAGCACGTGACGTTGTCCTGATCGATATGCGTGGGATCGTCGTCTACACCGATTACATGGTTGTCTGCACCGGTTCGACGCCGCGTCAGACCAAGGCGATTTCCGATGAAATTCGGCGGGTCCTCAAGGAGGATCACAAGATCAGTGCGCGGCGCGTGGAAGGTGAGCGCGAGGCAGAGTGGATCCTGATGGACTACCTCGACATCGTCGTGCACATCTTTACCCCGACCGCGCGTGACTTTTATCGTCTCGATCGGCTCTGGGGAGAAGCGCCACAACAGGTGCTCGCGCCAAGCGCGCTGTAACGAGTGATGCTGTGCCCCTGCGGAGCATGTGACCCGATGGGCGCCGCACGCCGATACCGGCAATTGGTTGCCTGCACGTGGTGAGCTTGTCATTGGTGCAGCTGGTGGGAGTGGGGGCGGCCGCGATTGCGGCAGGGGCCGTCAACGCCCTTGCCGGAGGCGGAACGCTGATTACCTTCCCCGTGTTGACCGCCATGGGCGTCCCCGCGATTTCCGCAAACATCACCAACACCGTCGCGCTGAGTCCTGGGTACTTGGGTGGCACACTGGCCCAGCGCGAGGATCTCGAGCCGCAACGTACCCGGATACGGGCGGTCGCCCTACCCGCGGTGCTGGGTGGGGTTGGCGGCGGGATACTGCTGCTGATCACCGGAGCAGATGCTTTTCGTAGCCTCGTGCCGTGGCTGATTCTGCTTGCAACCGCCCTCGTCGCAATTGATCCGGTGGCAAAGCGCTGGGTCCGCTCGCGGAGTGCGCACCCTTCAGGTCAGGGGTCGATCCGTGCAGCCGCCGCTGTTGCGTTTCTTGGTGGTGTCTATGGAGGGTTTTTTGGCGCTGGCCTCGGAATTGTGTTGCTGGGGCTCTATGCCATCGTCGTCCCGCAATCGCTCGTACGCACGAACGCCCTGAAGCAATTCACCTCATTTTTGGCGAATACCGCAGCAGCCCTTTTTTTTGTGTTTTCGGGGCACGTTGTCTGGATCGCAGCAGTGGTAATGGCCGGTGGTGCACTGCTCGGCGGCGCGACCGCAGGCAAATATGTGCGCAACGTGCGTCCCGATGTGATTCGGGCCATGGTTGTGGTGATTGGGCTCGTTGTGGCGGTGGTCTACTTTCTGAAGTAGACCCTGTGCCACCGGGGCAGTTGCGCGATGGCGTGGGTTGCTTATACTTCCAGACGCACCCGGGGGATTAGCTCAGCTGGGAGAGCGTCGCGCTGGCAGCGCGAAGGTCAGCGGTTCGATCCCGCTATCCTCCATGTAGGAAGTCGTTCCAACCGACCTCGACGGGCACCGGCAGTTGTGTCGATGCCAGAGGTGATGCGTTGGATTGTTACGTCTCGAGTGGTTGTGCGGTGTATTCGGCGTCGGAGACGTGCGATCCCCAATTTGCCACCTCGCCATCATCGCCAAGTTCGTGCAGGGCAAGATGTGTCATGAAGTGGTCGGGGTGAGCGCCATGCCAGTGATCCTCATTGGGGGCGAAATGCACAACATCGCCGGCGCGAATGATCTGTACGGGACCTCCGCGTCGCTGCACGAGTCCCACCCCTTCGGTCACATAGAGAATCTGCCCAAGTCCGTGGGTATGCCATGCGGTCCGGGCACCGGGCGTAAAGTGCACCCGAAGCAGATGAACGCGCGATGGCGACGGTGGGGCGGCGAGCTCTTCCATCCAGACCTGACCGGTGAACCAGTGATCGGGGCCGAGGCGGGTGGCGGAGGGCGTGCGAGTGATCTCCAACGAATGCACCTTTCTGGTGGTCTTGGCAGGCGCCCGCCTTACGCAGACTGGCGTCCCCTGCACAAAGTGATCATACGGCGCCAACATGTGATCTGAGCGTGCGTTCAGCCTGAGATGGCGGGAGAGGCCTCTTGGGTACGGCCGTGGCGCGCTGTGAGATAAAACAGTGCCAGACAACAGGCGCTGTACGGGACGGCAAGTGCGTAGATGATCGACCCGAGAATGTTGATGTAGCCCAATGGGATCGGCGTGACAAAGATCATCACGAATCCAATCAGCGGACCGATCGTCAGCATCGCGATGGTCAACGACGCCGTAAAGACCGCCTTGCGCCACCAGCCGCCGTGCACCAGACGGGTGCTTTCTCGCAGCGCCGCCCGAGGGCCGTGTTCTTCAACGATGACCTCAATGGGTGTGAACGACCAGTCGACTGCCTTTTTGATGGCGAGCGGAATGCCGACAATTGTGAGCGCCAAACAGGTCAGCGCGATGGTGACTCCAAGCTGGGTCACCACGAGTGGTCCAATTCGTCGCGCGGTGGTACCGAAAGATTCGCGCAGCCGAATGGGACCACCCGTCAGATGACGTGACATTCCTGCCACGACGAGCGATACGACCACGTTGTACGCGATCACAAAGCCGAATGTGCCCGTCAGAAGCGATATCACCGCTGATCCAGGGGTGTTTTTGGAGACTCCAAGCACACCGTCGAGGCCGGACCAGGACAGCAGTGCATGCTCGAGTCCCAACGACACCACACTTATCGGTACAAAAACCGCTCCAATTGCAAGAAAAGGTCGCCATGCGATGCGGCTCAACATCAGCCCAGCGACAAGGATCTGCCCAGAGCTGCGCGTCTGAGCGAGTGGCCAGAGGGGTGTCGGTGTCCACGTGGTTGCGCGGATGATTGCGATGATGATTCCAAGAATCACCAGCACAATCGCGGCAAGAAGCCAGGGCGAGTGAGAGAGCGTGTTGAAGATCGAGGACCCTGTGGCAACGGTTGCACAAAATGCTCCGGTGACGCTCGGCCCGAAGGATGAGCTCAATGGCACGATTGGACTCTCGCCCTGTAGCGAATCGGTCCAACGGATCGGTTCGCTCCACTGAAGGTGTTGCACCGGCCCGGTTGGCCCAGTGTTGAATGCAACCTCTTGCTGCCCCCAGTGTCCTTGAAACCCGAGCCATGCAAATGGTCCGGTGGCAGGAGGAATCGTGGGGAGGATGACCACTACGGGACGCACGTGCTCTGAGGGACCTTGGGTGTTGTCGCATCCAAGCCCAGCCCCCTGCTGCCCGGAGCCGAGATAGAGGTGCGAGCCGAAGTAGGTGGCATGGGAACCGCTTGCCGGGTACACCACAGGATGCGTACCGTCGCGCACAAGCAGGGTGCTGGTCCACGCAGCGGTCTGGCCGGTTCCATGTTGGGCGAGTGCGACGCGATCAGGGGGGGTCTGGAGCGCCGCTGCAACCGTCGAGACGTGGTCCCAGACCACCTGCATCATTTCCCAGTCGCCCTCGTGTAGATCATTGAATTGATTGAAGTAGTAGAAAAACCAGTACTGCACGACGATGCCCGTCACGCCGGGCTCGGTTGCGATGTGCGCATAGCTCGTGGGCTGGCGTCCGTGCATGAGCTGTTGGCTGGCCTGCTCATATGTGCATCCGGGGTGGAGCGGGTTTCCCGGTAGATCAAGGTAATAGTTCGGTCCAAGCGGCGCGATCTGCTCCGCAGTTGGGGCGAGGCTGATGAGTTGTTCGCTTCCGCGAAGGAGCCGCACTTCGGGGTTCCCGAGCACAATTTCCACTGGGCTCGGGACAAACTGCTCGCCCGTCGCATCACATGGTGCGCGTTGTGCCTTGAGCTCGAGAATCGGCGCGTAACGGTCGGCAAGTGTCGTGTCAGATGTCGCTGCATGTGCCGGAGCCGGCCCGATGGCGACGACGAATATGAGCGCAATCAGCGTGGCCCAAAGCAGGTGTGTGCCTGAGGATGACCTACGCATCAATTGCCATGCGCATCGTGGACATCGTGTGGGGCAGGCGATGATGCTGACGGGGCGCATCTGGTGATGAGAATGGAGTCACGGGATCGAACCGGTGCATGCGTGTCGCATCGTGCTGACAGCGCGACACGCATGCATGGGATCATCAGTCTGCGTCCCGGCGTGATCGGTCGAAGTCGAAAAATCCCTCGTGTGCGACGAGAATCGCACCTTCGCCATCGGTGTAGGCCTGCTCTCCGTGATCGACGACATCCATCCCGATCGATTCCTCGATGGCACTCACACGCATCGGCATCAGCGCGTTGAGGACCTTTAAGATCGCGAATGTTCCCACGAATGCATATGCCGGACCCGCCAGCGCGGCGACAACCTGCCACCCCAAGAGGCCGGGGTGGCCATGCAGCAGGCCGTTCGCAACGCCGTTCCAGCTCCGTTGGGCGAAGAATCCGATGAAGAGAATGCCCGTGAGCCCGGCAAGACCGTGGGCCCCGAGTACGTCGAGTGACTCATCGAGACGGGTCCGTGTTCTCCAGGTAATAAATACATAGCTGGGAATTGCAGCGAGCCCGCCAAGGAGCATCGCAGCAATTGGGCTGACGTATCCGCATGCGGGCGTGATGCCGACCGCACCGACCACAATTGCCGTTGCTGCGCCAATGGCGGTGACCCGTTGATCGCGCAATAGATCGAGCACAAACCAGACCACCAACGTGCATGCCGGTGCCAACAGGGTATTGGTGAAGGCGAGAATGCTCGAGTGACCCGTTGAGTAGCCGCTTCCACCGTTGAAACCAAACCACCCAAACCACAGCAGCCCCGCTCCAAGGAGCACGAAGACGACATTGTGGGGCAACAGCGCCTGGCGTCCATAGTCCTTGCGTGCGCCAACTGCGAGCGCCGCGGCCAGCGCCGAAAAGCCCGATGCCATCTCCACCGGCACGCCACCTGCAAAATCCAGGACACCATGTGCCTGAAGCCATCCTCCGCCCCAGACCCAATGAGCGAGTACGGGGTAGATGAGGGTCGACCACAACGCCATGAAGATTAAAAATGTTGAAAACTTCATGCGTTCGACGACAGCACCAGACACCAGTGCCGCCGTGATGATGCAAAACGATGCTTCAAAGGCGAAGAACAACAGCTGGGGAATTTGCGTACCGGGCTGCGCCCCGAAGCCGATGTGGTTCATGAAAAAGAACTTGCCGCCGCCAACAAATCCATCGCCCGAATCGAATGCCAATGAATACCCAACAAGCGCCCAGGTGATGGTGGCAACACCGAGCGCGGCAATACTCATCATGAATGTGTTGAGCGTGTTCTTGGAGCGCACAAGGCCTGCATAAAAGAGCCCAAGGGCAGGCGTCATCATCAACACAAGCGCAGTGGCGGTCATCATCCATGCGGTTGCGCCCGAGTCAATATGGCCACTCATCGTTGCTCGAGATCATCTTGCGGGTTGATGGGAGTGACCGCAGCGCTGTCATTTTCTCCTGTCCGGATACGCACTGCCTGCTCAAGGTTCAGAACAAAGACCTTTCCATCGCCAACCTCTCCCGTGCGTCCACCCGCACAGAGCGCGTCGATAGTCGGCTGGACGAATTCATCTGAGACAGCGACTTCGAAGCGGGCCTTTTCTGCAAGGTTCATTTTCACCGTGGTGCCACGGTAGGTCTCGACGCGTTCGAGCTCGCCCCCGTGTCCCTGTACCCGGCTCAGCGAAAACCCACGGATTTGGGCGCGAAACAGCGCCTCGAGTACGTCATTAGTCCGCTCTGGGCGGACGATGCCGATCACGAGTTTCATCACTCGTCCCCTGTTTGAATGAAGAGAATCGCGCCGGTGTCCCCCGACGAATTCCCCGATCCACCGATCGCATGTCTCGATGTGTGGCGAAAACTACCAATCATTTGCGGTGTGCACGGTGGCGCGTTGATGCCACGCAGGACCGCGTGATTGCGTGATGTTGCTGACATCGCCGTCGGGTGAGGTACCGACATGCGCGCATGATTCGACGAGGATCGTCACAATGGAGATGTGCATGACGTGGGCGGACACAGGTTGGCGCAGATTCGATGAGCAGTGCAAGTGTGCGTCGCAAACTGCCAGCGGCCCTGGTCGCACTCGCGATGTGTGTCGCCGCCGCCATCGTTGTGGGCCCCCGGCTCGTGTCCGCGATCGCTTCATCCTCACCGCAGTGCATTGGGGCAAGCGATGTTGGCGTGATAAGCATTGGGCAGGGGGTGGGTTCGGGAGTGGTGGCGATGAATATCGTCCCTGGGTTAGCACCGAATCGCCGATTGAGTGTCGAGGTACGTGATGTCGGGACGCTGTCGCAGGTGCCGACCGAGGTATGGATCAGCGGCCCTGGTGCGACGCATGTCGCGCTCACGCGTTCCAACTCGGAATGTTGGACAGGATCTGTGCCTGCTTCAACGCTCACGAGGAGCTCTGTGCACCTCAGAAGACCATCGTTATCGCCCATCACCGTGCCATTTCAGGTTCCCGTCCAGCCTGAGTCAGGGGCATCTGTGCTCGCGCGTGCAGCACGCCATACATTGCAGCTGGGCGCGACCGGGGAAATCACTGGGAGTCGACCGTCATTGGATCGTCCTGTGACGACCATCTCCACCACCTACATTGGTGATCGGGTGACCTCGCACAGTCAGGGTGCAGTGCAGATCCTCACCTGGCCAGGGTGGCGCGCGGGATTTGAATGGGTGAGCCCGGGAATCGGATCATCCGTGCTGATTGGTCCGGTGCAACGCGGGCAGAGACATCTCGTGCGGGTCGCCGGCGTCGTGATCGGTGCACCGCTGTGGATGGTGCTCGACATTGATCCGACGACCGGCGAGGTTGTGTGGGACCGAATGAGTGGTCCACATCACGAGATGACCAATGAGTTGTTTCCACTGTCGGTGGCGGGCCGCACAGGCTGATGCCATTTTGGCCATCCATTCTCATCTTGTCGGTGCTGCAGGGGCTTTTGGTTGCTGTCCCGGGGGTATGGGAATGGCCTGAGCGCCATCTCTCGCGGCTGCGGTCAGGGTGGTGGGCACTTATCCCAGTCGCATCGCTTATCGGGGTTGCCTTCGGCTTGACGCGAATCGCTGCTGCGCCAGATCAACTGACATATCTCGCGCTTTGGGCAGTCCCTGCGCTTGCAGTCGTGTCATTGGGATGGGCAATGCATGGAGCGAGGCCGATCTACGCACTCCTTGTTGTTCCGCTCTTTGGACTGGCGTGGGTGCTGCCGAGTGCGTTACTTGGTCAAGGGGCTGCGACCCTACTGACCGCGCTCTCCTGCGTCAGTCTGGCGGGAGCGCTTGTCGCCGTGACCCCATCTCGTCTGGTGCGGGTCGGTGTCGTGGTGATGGCCGTCATTGATGCGATCTTGGTCTTCGGTCACCACCTCACCGTGTCGAACAATCTATTGATTCAGGCGCATCCGATTGCCCAACTTCCCCGAATGCAAGCGGTGCTGTTTGGTTCGGCAGCGATGGGATATGGCGATCTCTTCGTTGCCTGCGTGGTGGGTGCACTCGTTGTCGCTCGTCCTGGGCGTCAGTGGAAATTGGCGCTGGTCATTATCGGACTCACGGTTGTGAGCAATGTGGGGTTCATATGGACCACCGAGCTTCCCGCAACCGTGCCCGTTGCTGTGGGGCTTGTGGGCAGTGACGCATACGACGCGATTCGCCGTCACCGCGCACGCAGGTCGATCTCGGAATGTGGGGGACAGTAGACACCGACCCCACGGCCCGCAGAATGTGGGGATCGTCGTGGTCAATCGAGACCGGACACATTTGGGGTCGCAGCTTCACGACCCCAAACGGGAGACGATTGCTCGCTCTCCTCCGTTCATGAGTGGGGGAGAGATGGGGCACGCCCCGTGAGTGAATCGTCGGAATCGTGCAACGTTCTCACTAGTAGAAACGAGGCATGTAACGACTCCAATCATGGTATGTCCTGTTCCACCGGCGTGGGCGACCCACGGAATCCATTCCTGGCGGTGCACACAGTGCCCCGCTGGCTCGACACCTCTCCGGTTCACTCACCGTAGAAGCGATCTGGTCCGCGGTGTGAAATGCATCGTGCGAGTTCTGGGGGTTCGCAGAGCGGGTGTTGCATGCCTGGCGCACACACGGGAACGCGCAGGGACGAAGTCGCTGGAAAATGAGCATGATTGGTGCGATTTCACCGCCCCGCTCACCGCTCTCTGACCTCTCGCGGGTGTTGCAGCGCACGCGAGGCGTGGTCCGTGGTCCGAGGTGTGCTTCTATAGTCACTCCGTGCGGCTCTATCTGGCCATGTTCATGATGAGCTGCGCGGTGCTGGTCATCGCGCCGATGACTCCCGTGATTCAACAAGAACACCGATTTCCGGTTGCCAGTCTGGGGATCATCTTCGGGGTCAGCTTGCTCACCGGCGTGGTCGCTGAGTTATTTCTCGGGCCTCAGGCCGATCGTGGGCACGAGCGCGCACTGTTGATTGGCAGCGTGGTGCTTGCCGGCATCTCATCGGTCGGATCGGGGCTCGCCGATTCGGTCCTCACACTCACCCTCTGGCGCGCAGTGGCGGGGGTGAGTTATGGGATGTTCGTTCCGGCCGCCTCGGCATTGGTGATTCGTCTGCGCGTGACGGGGGTAGGGGAGCGCATCGCGCGTCTCCAGGTCGCTGAATTTGCCGGGTTCGCGGCGGGTCCCTTTCTTGGTGCGTTGCTGCTGGCGCAATTCGGCACCCAAAATGGTTTGATCGTTGCGGGAATTGCGACCTTGATGTTGGTGCCCGTCGTGCTCGGTGTGGATATCCCCCACGAACGACAGGTAGCTCGTGTGAGCGACTCCGGGGCCGTGCATGTCGACGATGGTGATCCATCACGCACTGCATTCGATCTGCTGCGTCGACGTGAGGTATGGGTGGCGCTTCTGCTCTCTGTCGCCGTGACCGCTCCCGTCGGTACCTACAGCGCCTTGTGGCCGAAGTTTCTTGCCGATCGGGGTGCGGGTCCGTTCGTCGTCGCAGTGAGCCTGGCGATTTTTACCCTGCCATTCATGATTCTTGCGCCGATCGCTGGCCGATTGATCGATCGCATCGGCCCGCTTCGCGGTTCGGTGATTGGCATCTGGATTGTGGTCGTCGCAGTGGTGAGCTACGGCCTGCTGGGATCAATCACAGCGATCATTCTGGTGAGTTTGATTGAGTCGGTAGGGCAGGCGCTCGCAGGGCCTGGGTCTGCTGCAGCGATGGCGCGTGCCTCGGGTGCACGTCGTGCGGGTGCCGGGCAAGGACTTGCGCGCGGTGTTGGTTTTCTTGGCGCAGGACTCACGGCGATTGCTGCAGGTCCGGTGTATCAATACTGGGGGGGCGCAGCCCTCTTTGCATGCACGGCGGCAATCATGGTAGTCCTTGTCATTCTCGCCCAACTGATTGGGCGCAATCGAGTCGCCGTACTGAATGGAACAGAACTGGGCGTCGATACCACGACCTAGTCGCGTGCATCGTGCAGTGGACGCCGCCGCGCTCGGCTAGGTACGAGGTTCTCGGGAGAACTTTGACCACATCGCCCGCCAGCCAATAAGCGTGGCCGTGAGAAATACCGTGGCGACGATGTCGAAGGCCAGTGGTATCGCACGGTTGAACACCAATGATCGCAGTAGCAGTCCGATGACGATTGTCGGCACGAGTACGCGTAGGCCCATGGCTGGCGTCGTCGGATTCGGGGCACGCCAGACACGTAGCCACCCCAAACCGAGGCCAATAAGAAATGGGGCGGCCACACTGAGCGTTCCCGTCAGTGCGTCGCCCTCGCCGTGATTGGCGCGGCCGATGGCAACAAATCCCAGCACAACAATAAGGTCGGCGATGAGTGCCCCTTGGCGGCGATGCACCCTTTTATCCTGCAAAGACGGGTGTGATACGCGCCGCCGCCGCACGTAGGCCTGCAGCGATATCGAGATTGCGGGCGCCGGCATGCGCCGCAAGTGATGGGTCGCTTGCCGGAGTCATGTTGGTGAGATTGAAGACCTCGCATCCGGCGCGCATGAATGGTTCCAGGCGCGTGACAATGTCGTCGGGGGTTCCCCACGTGTAGTAGGCGCGCAGCACGTCCTCGGGAACTGCACGTGCGGCAGCAAGAGCGTCATCGCGCGAGAGTTGGGTGGGCACAAAGTCCAGCAAACCCCAGGTGCTTGCGAGCGGATGCGCGACCCCGTGAGCCTCATAGAGTTGCGCGGGTGCGGTGAGTGCAACAAACCTGAGCGCGAGTGAATCGAGGGCTCGTTCGGCGACATTGCGGTCCTCGTCGCAGACGATCCAGACATACAGGCCCGGTCGCACGGCAGCAGGCGCGCGACCCGCCTGCACGCTTGATGCACGAATCGTTGCGAGCATCGCGCGATAGTCATCTGGGTCAACGATGATGGGCATCCATCCATCCGCAAGTCGACCGACGGCGTTGAGTACGCGAGGGCGGTGGGCGGGAATCCAAATCTCAGGGTGGGTGCCGGCATACGGGCCAAGTCCAAGAATGGCGTCATCGAGTTGAAAAAACTCACCCGAAAAAGAGACTGGTTCAGTGGTTGACCAGAGGAGTCGAACGACCTCGACGAATTCGATCAAGCGGGATGCGGTGCGTTCGTACGGGAGCCCGTAGGGCACGACATTTTCCGCTTCGCCAACACCAACACCCAGACGCGCCCGGCCGTGGCTCATGTGATGCACCGTGGCAAATGTCTGGGCCACAACGGCCGGGTGTCGACGGATGGCATCGGTGACACCGGTGCCGAGCATCATGCGCGTTGTGTGCGTTGCCACCGCACCCATAAATGGAGCGGGATCAACGAACGTATGCGCAGATGGCTCGATTGCCGCCTGGGGGAAAAGATCGGGTGTCCAGACGCTGGGCGGATACCAGTGCAAAAAGTGATCGGCAAACCACATGGCATCAATACCCGATGCCTCGAGTTGCGTAGCCAGAGGAATCAGTGCGTCGATCGGAGGGCGTGTCAGCCCCGAGACGCCGACCTCAATGTGCACTCCTACCTCCCTGTTCTCGCGCGTGGCTCGTGTCGTTGGACTTCCATGCTAGCGCCCGCGGGGCGTTGGGCGTTGCTGCGGGAGATTCAGACCCCGTTGACTAACATGGAGGGAGAAGAGACCATTTTTTTCTCAGTGATATGAGGACCGTATGTCGAGTACTCCGTCCGCGCCCTTTCCTCGCGAAGTCGCACCCGATGGAAGTTTTGCGCGCCAAGAATCGGTATTTCGAGACTGGGTCCGCGCCGATCCACAGTCTGCGTACCCGGCGCAGGCTGGGCGTTACCACCTCTACGTGTCATTGGCATGCCCATGGGCGCATCGGGTGATCATCTATCGGCGACTCAAGGGGCTCGAGGACGCAATCTCAATGACGGTGGTCGATCCGGAGCGTGATGAGCGCGGCTGGGCGATCTGCGACGGACCCGGCAACACACCGGATTTGGTGAACGGGTTTGCATTCCTTGCCGAAGCCTATGCATCGAGTGCGCCTGGCTTTGACGGCCGCGTCACCGTGCCAGTGCTGTGGGACACCGTCACTGGGAGAATTGTAAGCAACGAATCCGCAGACATTATTCGCATGCTGGATCGCGAATTTGTCGGGATTGCGAGTGCGGATGCGCCCGTGTACTGCCCGGCCGAGCGTGAGGCGGAGATCGATGACATCAATGCATCGATTTATCAGTACATCAACAACGGGGTGTATCGATGCGGCTTCGCGATCACACAAGAAGCCTATGAAGCGGCATTCCGCGATGTCTTTGGGGCATTGCAAGCCCTTGAAGGGCGACTTGGGGCCCAGCGGTATCTCCTTGGCTCTGAGATTACCGAGGCCGATTGGCGACTCTTCACGACCCTTATTCGCTTCGATGTCGTCTATGTCGGACACTTCAAATGCAATCTGCGCAGGATTGTCGATTTTCCGAATCTATTCGGTTACCTCTGCGATTTGTTTCAGCAGCCCCATGTCGCCGACTCCGTGAACTTTTCCCACATTAAGCGGCATTACTACCGGACGCACCCGACGATTAACCCCACCCGCATCGTCCCGGTTGGACCACACATGATCCTGACCGAGCCACACGGTAGGGAGCGACTGAGCGCCGAATGACACGAGCTGCGCACACCGGTCAATGGATCGTTCTCTATGACGGTGAATGTGGGTTTTGCCGCTGGTGCACCGCCGTGCTTGTGCGCATCGATCGGCGCCGCCAACTTACCCCACGCCCCCTCGCGGATCCGTCTGTTCCGCGGTTGTTGGCACAGGTTCCCCAGGAGAGATGGGCAACGTCATGGCACCTTGTCGCCCCGTCCGGACGGGTACATTCGGCCGGCCGTGCAGTCGGCGTGGTGTGCGGACTACTCCCCGGATTCGGAGGGCTTGGGCGTCTTTGCCGTGCCGCCCCGAATTTGACTGAGCGGGTCTATGCGGGGCTCGCGCGCCGCCGTCGGTTCTTCGGCCGCTTCCTCCCCAAACAATGGGTCGTCTGGGCGACCAAAGTCCTCGAGGTCGATTCCTGACGTCGGAATGGTTTCTGGGGCTGGAGGAAGCTCTGGAAGCGGCACCCGCAATTGGCCACTCCAACGGTCATCCCACTCTCCGGCACCGTCTGTCCAATGCCAGCTGATGGTGACCTGTGCCTCGAGCGTGCCGACGGGCCAATCAAAGGTCATACGCACTCGACTGGCCTCGGGAGCGGCACCGAAACCGAAGAGTGTGATCTGTTGGGTTGGAGCCGCAATTGATGCGCCATCGGTGCGTACCCGTGCGCGAAAGTCAACTGCGGGATCAACGGACGCATTCGCGAACGAGACGACAAGTACGAGACCGCCGTCGCTTGAATTGACAAATTCGGGTGGCCCCATGACGGGGTGCGCGCCAAACATCGCACGACGCCCTTGGCGAAGAATCCGCACAATCGCCCGCATCAGCAGGAGCAGTGCGACAACGATGATCCCAATTCCGATTGCCAGGATCAATGATTGATGGGTGTCGAGCCAATGCATACTCATAACGCTAGCGGCCATGTCGGCGGTCGACGTCATTTTCGGGTCCCCGCCCGGGATGCTCCGTCTCGTCGATGATGCTGGGATGGGTAATCTGCAGCTGCAATCGTCTCAGGAGAAGTGATGTCACACGAGGTATTTCCGCCAAACGAGGGTTGGTGTGTCGAAGTTGTCACACGCGAGTCCGGAGCGATTGTGTGCCGAGAGGTGTTCGCGCTCGCCGAGGACGCCCGTGACTTTGCCAAGCAGCACGTCTGGCAACACAAAGGCGACGTTGCAACGATCTTTGAGCGTCAGTCCGCGACGACCGTCTTCACCACAGAAATTGCGTTTCCGAGCCAGCCGCTGTGATGCGCAGGCGCTAGTCGCTGCGGGTGCGTATGAAGGCGGTGAGCCCAAATGCCGACACGGGGGTCATGCCCAAGCTGCGATAGAAGCCGTCGACCCCGCGCTCGGCAATGAGCACCTGATGATGGAAGACATTGAGCGGGTAGTGATCGTGAATTGCCTGGGTGAGCGCGCGGCCGATGCCTTGGCGTTGACGGTCAGGTGCGACCAAAATGTCGGCGATATAGACCGCAAAGGCCTCGTCGGACATCGCGCGGGCAAAACCAATGATCTTCTCGCCATCGACGGCGACAATCGCATAGGAGGAACAACGCACCGCACGCTCGAGGCGATCCGGGTCGTTTGCATGGCTCCACTCATGCCCACGGTAGAGATCCAAGATGGCGGGAAAGTCGCTGCTGAGCTCAACTTCTCGGATGTGAATCTTCTCGGACAGGAGGATCACTCTCGGGGTGTTCGGGGGCCGGCGATATACTCGCGACCCCATGACTGATTCACACGAACGTTTACCTGATCGCTATCACGCCACCGACGTTGAACTGCGGTGGCAGCAGATTTGGGAGCGCGAACGCGCCTTTCTTGGTGCAACCATCTCGCAAGATGGTCTCGATACCGTGCCTTCGCAACGCCCCAAATCGTACGTGCTGGAGATGTTGCCGTATCCATCGGGCGAGATCCACATGGGGCATGTCAAGAATTACACGATGGGCGATGTGATTGCACATCATCGTCGCCGATGTGGTGCCGCAGTGTTTCACCCAATGGGGTATGACGCATTCGGTCTTCCGGCCGAAAATGCAGCGATTCGTACCGGTGAGCATCCGTCGGTTGTGACGCAACGCAACATCGCACGTATTCGGGTGCAGTTGCAGCGTTTGGGATTTGCGATCGATTGGGATACTGAGATCTCAACGGCAGATCCCGAGTACTACCGCTGGACGCAGTGGATTTTCGTGAAGATGTTCGAACGCGGCTTGGTCGAGCGTCGCGAGGCCGCCGTGAACTGGTGTCCCGTGGATCAAACCGTGCTGGCAAATGAGCAGGTTGTCGATGGCCGCTGTGAGCGGTGCGGCACCGACGTCGAGTTGCGCCAGCTCACCCAGTGGTTTTTGCGGATTACCGATTATGCGCAAGATTTGCTTGACGATATGGCGCTGCTCGAGGATTGGCCAGAGCGGGTCCTGGCGATGCAGCGAAATTGGATCGGCCGCTCAGAAGGCGCGCGCGTCGTGTTCTCTACCGAGAATGGCGATCATGAGATTCCGGTCTTTACGACCCGTCCAGACACACTCTTTGGCGCCACATTCTTTTTGATCGCCCCAGAGCACCCCGTGCTTGGGGCGTTAGTCGAGGGGCGCCCGGAATCATCTGCAGTGATGTCCTATGCGCGCGCTGCCGCCCGCGCATCTCTGGCCGAGCGCAGTGCAACGGACAAGCCAAAGACGGGCGTCTTTACCGGGCGCTATGTCATCAATCCCATCAATGGTGCGCAGATCCCCATTTGGGTCGCAGACTACGTCTTGATGGATTACGGCACCGGCGCCATCATGGCGGTGCCTGGTCATGACGAGCGCGACTTTGCATTTGCCCAGCAGCACGGACTCCCCATACGTCGTGTCGTCGCGGGCCCCGAAGATGCCGCGGATACCCCTCTTGTCGATGTCGCATATGTCGGACCCGGCCGCATGGTGAACTCAGAGTTTCTGGATGGCTTAGAGATTGCCGAGGCCAAGGGAGCCGCAGCCGCGTGGTTGTCAGAGCGCGGGATTGGTGAAGCAACGGTGGGCTACCGATTGCGTGACTGGCTGATTTCCCGTCAGCGCTATTGGGGTGTCCCGATTCCGATTGTGCATTGCCCAGATTGCGGCCCCGTCGCAGTGCCGGATACCCAGTTGCCGGTGCTGTTGCCCGAGGTGGACGATTATGCCCCGAAGGGGCAGAGTCCACTGGCGACCAACGCAGAGTTTCTTGCAGCGAGCTGCCCGTCGTGTGGCGCAGCTGCGCGGCGTGAAACCGACACGATGGATACCTTTGTGGATTCATCGTGGTACTACCTGCGCTACACCGCCCCGCATCTATCGAGTGCACCATTTGAGCGTGAGTTGGCCGACTACTGGCTCCCGGTCGATCAATACATCGGTGGAGTCGAACACGCAGTACTCCATCTTCTCTACGCGCGATTTTTCACCAAGGTGCTGCACGATTTGGGACTTGTGGGATTCCGCGAGCCATTTGCCCGACTCTTTACTCAGGGGATGATCTATCGCGATGGCGCGAAGATGTCCAAGAGTAAGGGCAACGTGGTGTCGCCTGACGAGATCGTCGGGCAGTACGGCGCAGACACCTTGCGCCTGTATGTCCTGTTCATGGGGCCTGCCGCCGACGACATCGAGTGGAGTGATCGGGGAGTGGTTGGCGCTCGGCGTTTCCTTGACCGGCTCTGGAGTTTGACCCGTGCTGTCGGTTCCGGCCCATTGGCGGCGCGGCCGACTGCAGCAGCACTCGCGCACTCACCCGTTTCGCTTGAACTTGCGCGTCGTGCCGAGGCCACAATCGCCAAGGTCTCGTCAGATATCGGTGAGCGCTTCTCGTTTCATACGGCGATTGCCGCGGTGCAAGAGCTCGTGAATGCCTGCACGCGCCATCAGGCCGACAATGGAAGCGCCGAGGCGCATGGACCCGACGTGCTGCGGTACGCGATTCAGACCGCGGTGTCGGTGCTGTTCCCATTCGCACCGCATGTGACCTGCGAGCTGTGGGAATCGCTTGGTGGCGAACGCCTCTGGGAGGTTCCGTGGCCAACCGCCGATGCCGAGTTGCTGGTGCGCGATCAGGTGACCCTGGTCGTGCAGGTCAATGGCAAGGTACGCGATCGCTTTGAAGCCGCTGCAGGTCTTGAGGATGATGCCGTACGCGCATTGGTGCGAGATCGCCCAAAGGTGATTGCCGCACTCGAGGGCAAAGAGATCATTCGCGATGTGGTTGTTCCGGATCGACTCGTCAATTTCGTCGTGAAGTAGCGATCCGGCCCGGGAAGGGCCCGTGGTGGCGAGTACGATGAGGGCATGTCGACCACGAGTGAGCCGCTGCATCCGGTCTATGCGATTCAGGGAGAAGACCGTCCCTGGGTCGACCGTGCGATCGCGCGGCTGATTCAGCGCGTCGGCAGTGAGGGGGGAGGGGCGCCGGAGCGGTTCTCTGCGGCGGAGGATGTTGTTGGGGATGTGGTCTCCGCCTGTCAGACGCTGTCATTTGGTGGAATGCAGGGGATTGTCTTGACCCACGCCGATGCGTTGCGCGCGGCAGATGCCGATGAGATCGTCGCCTACCTCGATGACCCAAATCCCGCGACGGTGTTAGCGATCGTGTCCTACGGCAGCCTTCCGCAGCGCTTGCAGCAGGCGGTGATGCGCGTGGGTCGCGTGCTGCATCGTGGACCGGGTCCCAAAGCGAGCGCGCGTGACCGTAAGAAGTGGCTCGAGGAGCATTTTTCCCAAGAGGTCGGGCGTCTTGGGGGGCAGGTTGCGCCCGTCGTGACGCGCGCCGTTGTGGAGCGCGTGTGCACTGAAGCAAGCGATGCAGAGCGGACCGCAATGAATGCGCTCCTACTCACCAATGAGGCTGAAAAATTGGTTGCGTACGCCGGCGGTGCACCAATTGATCGCGACATGGTGGCACTGATGTGCGCAGAGCATCCCGAGGCGCGCGTGTATGAGCTTGCGGACGCCCTTGTCACAGGGTCGGTGGCATCTGTATTCGATCGCCTGCGTGAGCTTGGCGCAGGCGATGATCGTACTGCCCCGGTGGTCATCGTCAATGGGCTCGCGCGCCACTATCGATCGCTTTCCCGTGCGCAGGAGCTTGGGCGACACCCCAGCCCAGATGAGGTGAGCGCCGCAACAGGCATCAAGGGTTATCCAGCAAAGAAAGTAGCCGAACAGGCAGGGGTTTTGGCACCTGGTGCTGCGGCACAGGCAGTCGTGCGCCTTGCCCGGCTGGAAATTGACCTACGTGTCTCTGCGCAACGCGAACTTGGTCAGTCGTCTGATGACGGCCAACGGTTCGTGCTGGAGTGTGCCGCGCGTGATCTGATTGACATCACGCGCGGACACACCGCAGCGTAAGACGTGGTGCTATGCGCCTGCTGCGCCAGATGCGATGCGTGCGACACGGCTCTTCTTACGAGCGGCGTTGTTGGGGTGAATGACCCCTTCAGCGGCGGCACGATCGATCAAGTGCTCGAGCGCGCGGGCGCTCTCTGTCAGGTCTGCTCCAGAGTTTTGTGACTCTTCAATGAGCTTACGCATCAGCGTTTTAATCGTGGAGCGATACCGCAGATTGCGGGCGCGCTGGCGCTCTGAGACCAGGATGCGCTTCTTCTGTTGCTTGATATTCGCCACTTGGCGATGTCCTCCGTCGGTCGACCGGCCGCGTATGGTACCACCGATGAGCCCGAAGGCGAACCATTCATGAGTTCTACCGCTGCGAATGAGGTACGAACCCCGCCCGCACCCCCCCGCAGTGGCCGGTCGGCGGCGATATTTGCTCTCTGGACGGCATTCAGCCGCGTCGCAGGTCTTGCGCGCGAGATTCTTGCCGCAGCCATGTTCGGGACCCAAGGCAATATCAACGCGTTTGTCATCGCCTTCAATGTGCCAAATGTGATTCGCAGTCTTGTCGCGGATTCGGCGTTGTCGGCAGCAGTGATCCCGATCTACACCGATCTCGTCGAGCAGGGGCGTCAGCGCGATGCGCAACGGCTGATTGGCGCACTCATCGGCCTTGTCACAATGATCCTGGGCGCGCTCACGCTCGTGGCAATCATTTTTGCGCCGGTATTTATGCCGTTCTTCTCACTTGGGCTCTCCCCGGCACTCAAAGCAGAGTCGGTGCATCTGGCCCAAATCATGTTCCCGATCATCCTGTTGCTCGCGCTGACAGGATTGCTTGTGGCAGTGCTTCAGGCCGCAGGAGAATTTGGCGTCACCGGCTTTATTCCGGTGCTCTGGAATGTGGTGATCATTATCTGCCTGGCGATCGGTGAGCTCGTGCTCCCGCCGGGCGCTCGGGTGACCGGATATGCCGTCGGCATTCTCCTTGGCACCGTGGCGCAGCTGTTGTGGCTCCTGCCGTACATGCGTGGCCGCGGTCCGTTTACGTTGTCGTTGGGGCGCGGCTTCCCCGAGGTGCGCAAGGTGTTTGTGATGATGCTCCCAGTCACGCTGGGGCTGGGGCTGATCAATATCAACGCCAGCGTCGACAACATCTTTGCAGGCCTTGTCAGCGACGATGCGGTCAGCTCAATTGATAAAGCATTTCGCCTCTACATCCTTCCCCAAGGCATTTTTTCGGTAGCGATCTCGACGGTGCTCTTTCCCGCAATTGCGCGGATGGCATCGCGCAACGACATGGATGGAGTGCGTAACACCGTCACCTCAGGGCTGCGCCAGATCTTTTTTATGTTGCTTCCGGCATCGGTGTTTTTGATCGTGCTCGCCGAGCCGGTCACGCGGCTGGTCTACCAGCGGGGCGCCTTTAACGCGGTATCGACATCACTCACGTCGCAGGCGCTTGTGACCTACACCCTTGGATTGGTGTTCAATGGCGCGAGCTTACTGCTCATCCGCTCATTTTTTAGCCTGCAGGAGGCGTGGGTTGCGACGAAGGTCGCCGTCTGCGGTCTGGTGCTCAACGCCGTTGGAGACCTTTTGCTCTTTCGGCCGCTTGGTGCCCCGGGAATTCCCCTTTCGACGTCGATTGTCAGTGTGGTCGCGTTTTTCCTCCTGATGGTGGCTCTGCGTCGTCGCATTGGTGGTCTGCCGAACAAGGAGCTGATTCGCAGCTTCGTGGAGTGCGCGGTATCCGCAATGGTGCTTGGGGTAATGGCGTGGGCGAGCTATCGGGTGGTTGATCCTGTCGTCGGTCGCTCATTGATTGGCCAGATGATTTCGGTCAGTGCCGCCGCAGCGGTTGGCGGCATTGGGTACCTGGCGACCGCACATGCATTGCGAATGTCAGAGCTTTCTCAGCTGACGCGTTTGGTGCGGGCGCTACGATGACTGACGTGCCACAAGAACTCATTCGCAATTTCTGCATCATTGCCCACATTGATCACGGCAAATCGACGCTTGCAGATCGCATTCTGCAGCTCACTGGCGCCGTTCAAGATCGCGATATGCGTGAACAAATTCTCGATTCAATGGATCTTGAGCGGGAGCGCGGCATCACGATCAAGGCGCAAGCTGTTCGCGTGTTCTATACCGCGCTCGATGGGAAGACCTATCAGTTCAATTTGATTGATACCCCAGGGCACGTGGACTTCAGTTACGAGGTATCGCGAAGCCTTGCCGCGTGCGAGGGCGCACTTCTCGTGGTTGACGCGAGCCAAGGAATTGAGGCACAAACACTCGCCAACACCTATTTGGCAATCGAGGGCGATCTGGAATTGATTCCGGTGCTCAATAAGATCGACCTGCCTGCTGCCGACCCCGAGTTGCACGGCGGCGCGGTTGCTGAGCTGATTGGCGTCGATCCCGACTCCGTGCTGCGGATCTCTGCCAAGACCGGCGAGGGGATCGGCGAGGTGCTCGAGGCCATCGTCGCGCGCATTCCGCCACCGCACGGCGATCCGGATGCTCCGTCGCGTGCGTTGATCTTCGATTCTGTCTATGACCAGTACCGTGGTGTGGTCGCGTTCGTGCGTGTTGTCGATGGTGAGTTTAAGAAGGGCGATCGCTTGCTTGCGATGCAAACCGCGCGCGAGGTGATCGCCGAAGAGGTCGGTGTGATGGGCCCGGCAATGACACCAACCGGAATATTGCGGGCCGGAGAGTCTGGCTACGTGGTGACCGGGCTCAAATCCGTGGGGGATCTGAAGGTCGGCGACACCTTTACCTTGGCGCGTCGACCCGCAGAGATCGCGCTCGACGGATATCGCGAAGTGAAGCCGATGGTGTTTTGCGGACTCTTTCCACTCGACGCCGATGACTATGCCGATTTACGTGATGCATTGGAAAAACTGTCCTTGAATGACGCGTCATTGCAGTGGGAGCCCGAGACCTCCCAGGCATTGGGATTTGGTTTTCGGTGCGGCTTCTTGGGCCTCTTGCACATGGACATCATCCGGGAACGGCTCGAGCGTGAATACGACTTGGAGTTGCTCGCAACGACGCCGAATGTGGAGTACCACGTCACGACAACTGCGCAGGATGAGTTGCTGGTGCGCTCACCGGTGGATCTGCCGCCACCGACCAACATCGAAAGCATCCGCGAACCCTATGTTCGGTGCACTGTGCTTGTTCCCGGCGATGGCGTCGGAGCGGTCATGCAGTTGTGCCAAGAGCGCCGCGGTAACTACGTCACGATGACCCCCATTGAGCAGCGGCAGCAGATTGTCTATGACCTCCCTCTGGCCGAGATCGTCACCGACTTTTATGACCAGCTCAAAAGTCGGACGCGCGGGTATGCGTCACTCGACTATGAGCTTGCCGGGTATCGCGAGAGCCCATTGGTCAAACTCGACATTCTCCTGGCCGGCGATCCCGTTGACGCCCTTTCGATGATTGTGCACAAGGACCTCGCCTACGGGCGTGGCAAGGCGCTGGTTGAGGCATTGCGTGGGACCATTCCTCGTCAGCTCTTTGAGGTTCCAATTCAGGCTGCAGTCGGCGGTCGAATCGTTGCGCGCGAGACGATCAAGGCTCGTCGCAAGGACGTGTTGGCCAAGTGCTACGGCGGCGATATCAGCCGCAAGCGCAAGCTTCTTGAGCGCCAAAAAGAGGGGAAGAAGCGGATGAAGCAAGTGGGGAGTGTGGAGGTTCCGCAGGAGGCATTCCTGTCGGTCCTGACGCTGGGATCGAGCTCCGAGAACAGCGGAACGAAGAAGTAGCCCCCATGGTGCGTCACCTGTACGTCCACCTGCCGTTTTGTGCGTCACGGTGTGGGTACTGTGCATTCGTTGTTGAGGTGGGATCACTCGGGTCAAGAGACGCCTATCTTGATGCGCTGTGCGAGGAGCTTCGGCGGGAGCAGTCTGGTCTTGGTCCGCTTGAGACGGTCTATCTCGGCGGCGGAACACCGACCTTGATGCGTCCCCATCGGATTGCACGTCTTCTTGATCAGATTGCCCCGCATCTCGCTGATGGTGCGGAGATTTCGATCGAGGCGAATCCCGAAACCGTCGACCGCGCAGCACTGCGTCAGTTACGTTCAGCAGGGGTGACGCGGATCTCGATCGGCGCACAGTCATTCCAGCATGACCTCCTTCGATCCCTCGAACGTAACGCCCAGCCGGATCAAGTGCGTGACGTGGTCGCATGCGCACTCGACGCCGGGTTCGATTCGGTCAGTGTCGATTTGTTATTCGGTGTACCCGGGCAAACCCAGAAACAACTGATTGCAGACATGCACGAGGTGCGGGCGCTTGGGGTCGATCACATCTCTTGGTATGAACTTGAGATCAAGCCCGAGACGGCCCTTTCCCGAATGGGCGCGCAGGTTCCCGATGAGGATTGGGCAGCTGATGCCTATGAGGCGATCGTCGCCGAATTAGAGGGGCACGGATATCGATGGTATGAGACGGCCAATTTCGCGCGTCCGGGCCACGAATGCCGTCATAGCCTGGCCTATTGGTCTGCGCGGGACTACTTGGGTATCGGTGTCGGTGCGGTGAGCACGATTGCACATGTGCGCTCGCGCAATCCGATCGATCTGCATCGCTATATCGCCACGCTTGGCAGTGACGAGCCCATGCCTCGTACCGAGGAGGCACTCGATGATGACATGGTGCGCCGCGAGCGCTGGATGCTCGGACTGCGGCTCGATGACGCACTCGATGAGGAGTGGGCAGGCCCACCCGATTACCCTGATGCACTCAAAAAGCTTGCGGCTGCGGGACTGCTTGAGTATGCCGATGGGCAGGTTCGGCTCACGCGTCGTGGTCGATTTGTTCAAAATGCAGTACTGCACGAGCTGATGGAGTACGCATGAGCACTTCGGTTGGTCCCGTTCGCCCGTTGAGCCCTCGTCAAGAGGCAATTCTCGGTGCCGTTGTCGAGCGATTTATTGCCAGCGGTGCGCCGGTGGGCAGTAGTCATATTGCGGGCACGACCGGCATTGATTTTGCATCGTCAACGGTGCGGTCGGAGCTTGCTCGCCTTGAAGAGCTTGGGTTTTTAAGTCATCCGCACACCTCTGCAGGTCGTGTCCCGACCGACACGGGATATCGCTATTACGTCGATGAGATTGTCCCGCGTACCGGTGGGGCCCCTGTCCCCGGGGATGCTCTTGCCACCGCGATTAATCTCGGGGAAATGCGCAAAGAGGTCGACGGCGCCTTGCAGCGGATCGCCGATGCGGTGTCCCAGCTGACCTCGCTGTTGGGTGTGGTGACTGCGCCTGCAACACGTATCGCAACCATTCGGCACGTTGAGGTGGTGCTGTTGCAGCCGCAATTGGTCACCGTTGTGGTGATTAGTTCATCGGGTTCGGTGACCAAGCGGATGATCGCCTTTGATCGTCCTGTCGATCCGGGGCTTATCGACTGGGCAAAAGCGATGCTCAATGAGCGTGTCGTTGGGCTTGGGGTTGGCGCGCGAACTGTCGAGGCGCGTTTGGCCGAGCCGAGTCTTTCGGTGAAGGAGGCAGAGTTTTTGGGCGCGCTTGCCCCCGCCTTGACGGAGATGGCCGAAGAGACCCAGGATCATCTTTTTGTGGGGGGTCGTGCGCGGTTTGTGGCCGAATCGCGGCAGGATATTGCCGCGATCGATGCCCTGATGGCCCAACTCGAGGAGCGGTATAGCCTGCTTGCGCTGCTGCGTCGCGCAATGTCGCGCAATGAGGTGTATCTGCATATTGGAAGCGAATTGCCCGAGCCGGGATTCCACGGTTTGTCAATGGTTGCGGCCAATTACGGTGTTGCACGTGGCAATCTCGGTACGATCTCGTTGTTTGGTCCGACGCGCATGGATTATCGACTCGCGATGTCGACTGTTCGCGAGGCCGCTCTGGTGTTCTCGCGCTATCTCGAAGGGGTGTACGAATAGACGATCGCTATGAAATCCTCGAAGTCTGGCGCCGCCCGTTGCGGTCGGAAACGACTGCCGCGGTGCGTGTGCTCGCAAAGGTTGAGGCGGGCGCGGTGGGGCCGGAGGAATATGCGGTTGGCATCACCACGCTGCCCGAGGCGCAACTGGCCCCGATGCTCGATGAGGCCGATCTCTTTACGGGATTGAGCTTCGCCGAGGCCCATTGGGTTGCTGCGGTGATTGCGAGCGCTGCCGACCGCGTCGGCGAGGCAGAGGATCTGTTGTTTGATCTGCGCGTGCCGGTGGATCTTGCATGGCGCGATATTGAGCTTGCATCCGAGGTGATCGAACCCGGCGGCGTGCGGTCATCGGCGCTCATGCCATGGCGTCCTGAGGGCGGAGAAGTGCCCTCTGGGCAATATGCGATCGCCACATACACACTCGAATGCGGGCATCAGGCCGTGGAACTCCTTCGGCAAGATCCCGATGCTGCCCCATTTTGGGTCGAAGAGGGGGCCGTCGATCACATGGTTGCCCGTGACGCGAGAAGCCTTTCGCGCCTGCTGTTGAACGCGGCAACTCTCGATGAGGCACATGCCTTGATTGAGCAGGCACAGGCGAATCTGGCGACCCATCCAGATGACGAAGATGATGAGGATGTTGACGACGCGTGACACGTGATGGCCAGTGGTGGCGGGGTCGCAGATGGGCGACTGCTACAGTTTTCTTCGCCAAATGAACGATCAAAAACGTGACTATTACGAGGTCCTCGGCGTTGAGCGCACTGCCGACGAGGATCAAATCAAAAAGGCCTTCAGGCGTCGCGCGCGGGAGCTGCATCCCGATGTGAACCCTGATGATCCGAGTGCTGAGTCGCGCTTCAAAGAGGCCGCAGAGGCGTATGAGGTGCTCTCATCCCCTGAGACACGTCAGATGTATGACCGCTACGGTCACGAGGGGCTTTCGCAGCGTGCCGGTGCGACCAACTTCAACGACTTTGGATCCTTTCAGGATCTCTTTGATGCTGTCTTTGGTGGCGGCGACATGTTTGGCCGAAGCGGTCAGTCAAGTGGGCAGGGCGAAGATCTCGGTATCCAGGTCTCGATTTCATTCGTGGAATCCGCTGTGGGTGTTGACCGCGACTTGGCATTTGATGGCATTGATGTGTGTGGCGCATGCAATGGCCAGGGCCACCCTGCCGGGACCCCAGTTGATCCCTGCGTGACCTGTGCCGGCCAGGGTCAGGTCCGCCAGGTCTCGCGTGGCCCGTTTGGTCAGTTTGTCCGGGCACAGGTGTGCGGGGCGTGTCAGGGCAGCGGGCGCATTCCACGGGAGCGGTGCAGCAGTTGTCGCGGAGAGGGCCGCGTCAAGGCCCCGCGTACCCACACGGTGTCGATTCCTGCCGGCATTTTTTCGGGTCAGCAAATTCGTGTGACTGGCGCCGGGCACGCCGGCAGTCGCGGAGGTCCTGCAGGCGATCTCTACGTTGAGGTCGTGGTACAAGAGGATGCGCGATTCTGGCGCGATGAACTTGATGTCGTGAGTCGTCTTGAGGTGCCAGTGACCGATGCAATGCTCGGTACGTCGATGGCTGTCGCGACCGTGTTCGGTGAAGAGTCCGTCGAGCTGCATCCGGGAACGCAATCTGGTGAGCAGGTGGTGTTGCGTGGCAAGGGGTTTCCCGCCGTGCAAGGCCGGGGGCAGGGGGATCATCGGGTGATCGTCGATGTGCGTATTCCGCGTGCAGAGTCAGATGACGCGCGGGCAATCGTGGAGCAGCTCACCGAGGTCCTGGATGAGCGCGCCTACCGTGATGACGGAGGCTTCTTCGACAGGCTGCGCCACGTCTTCCGCTGAGCTCGTCCGACTCACCCTCGTCGTACCTGCTTCACAGGCCGACGTGGTGATTGCCCGGGCGTGCGTACGACTTGGGTTTGGGTGCCGCGAGGAGCTCTACACCGACGGTCGTATCGCACTGCACTTTTGGGCGACGCCGACAGACATCTCCAGAGTACGTGCTGTGTTGGCCGATCTCGCCGTTGATGTCGGGGATGCGGTTGTTGATGAGGCAGATGAGGACCCGGGGTGGGTGACTGCAATGCGTGCCTTTCACCAGCCGGTCGATGTCATGGGGCGTGTACGTATCCGTCCGCCATGGCATCCCGCGCTGGATGACATGTTGGACATCGTGATTGATCCTGCGATGGCCTTTGGTACGGGGCAACACGACACAACACGCGGGTGTCTTGAATTACTCCTTGGATGCACCCCAGGAGCATTGCTTGATATTGGATGTGGGTCTGGGGTGCTTGCGATTGCCGCCTCGAAACTCGGCTTCTCGCCGGTCTGGGCAGGTGACATTGACCCCTTAGCGATTGATGCCACCCAAGAAAATGCCACGATCAACAGGGTGGAGATCGAGGTCGCCTTGTGCGATGTCCTCGTCACGCCCCTTCCTCGCGTCGATGTGATTCTGGCCAACCTCACGGCAACCGTATTGACGAGTCTGGCCGCCGTACTTGGCGCATCGGTTCCCGCAGTCGCAATTTTGAGTGGCATGCGTTTGGATGAACTGCGCCCTGTGTGCGAGGCGTGGGCCGAGCTCGGGATGGTCCCGGCCGATCGACGCCTTGGGGCGCAATGGTGCAGCGTGAAGCTCGTGCGCCAATGAGGCATGTCCCGCGGTATATCGCGCACACGCGCATCTGTGCGGGAGAACATATTGGCCTCTCGGCCGAGGATGCCCGTCATTTGACTCGGATTGTGCGCCGCGGCGTCGGAGACGAGATTGAAATCATCTCGTCGGACGGGCAGGTCTGGCCTGCCATTGTCACCGCCGATGGCGATACCGTGATCGCAGAGATTGGGTCGACTCCGCGCCCGGTACATACCCATGGTCCGCTCACCTTGTTTCAAGGGTTATGTGAATGGGGACGCTTGGATACTGTGGTTGAGAAGGGTGTTGAACTCGGCCTTTCGCGAATCGCATTTTTTGCAGGCGCTCGATCGCAGCGCGTGCCCGATGCGGCGGCATTTGATCGGCGTCGCGAGCGCTTCGGGCGGGTAATGCAGGCTGCATCTCGACAATCAGGGCGCAGGCAGCTCCCCGAATGCGGCGACCTCTTGGGTTTTGATGACGTTGTTGCCGCCTGTGCGGGCACCAATGCCATTCTGCTCGACCCTCGCGGCACACATGCCTGTGCAGATGTCGCGGCCAGATATGACGCCGATGATCCGATTGCGGTGATTATTGGGCCAGATACCGGCCTGAGCGAGCATGAGGTCCATGTAGCCCGCGAGGCGGGAATCGAGGTGTGTCATCTTGGTGACACGACCTTGCGCGCGGAGACCGCCGCAATTGTTGCGGTGAGCGTGGTGCTCGCCGTGACGGGTCGCATGTCGCACGCACGCGTGAACGCTTATCTGACGGAGGATGCGCCTGATGTCTGAATGTGTCTTTTGCGGAATCGTTTCGGGTAAAATTCCTGCAAATATCGTATTTAGTGATGACGCGTTTCTCGCGTTCAACGACATATCTCCGAAGTCGCCGACCCACATCGTCGTGATTCCCCGTCAACACATCACCTCGCTTTGTGAGGTCGATCAGTTGTCGACAGAGGATCGCGCCCGTATGAGTGTTGTCTTGAGCGAGGTCGCCCGAGCGGCGGGTTTGGAGCAAGCTGGCTATCGCGTCGTGACCAATCATGGCCCTGACAGCCGTCAGTCGGTGTTTCATTTGCATTGGCATGTACTCGGAGGTGCCCTGTTGTCGGACTCGATGTAGGCGGTCACCATGTCTCAGCGAACAATTGAGGTAACCGATGAGGTTGCCGTGGAATTGGCAGGCGAGCAGGACCGGGTACTCCATGAACTCGAGGAGCGCCTCGCGGTACGGATTTCTCTGCGCGGAAATCGTCTTGTGCTCAACGGTGATGAAGAGTCTGTCGAGGCGACCCTCGACGTGATCGACGAATTGTCGGGACTCATGGGTCGCGGTGCACAGGTCGATGAGGGCACGGTTGCCGCGTTGGCAAATGCGGCAGCGGTGAAAGCCCCGGTGTCGAGCATGCTCGATGATGTGGTGTGGCGCCATCGTCAGCGAACGATCACCGCTCGTACTCCAGGACAAAAGCGGTATGTCGATGCGATTCGAACGAATACGATCACCTTTGGGATCGGTCCCGCAGGCACCGGAAAGACCTATCTGGCAGTCGCCCTGGCGGTTGCCGCGCTCACGCGACGCGATGTGGGGCGCATCGTGTTGACCCGCCCGGCAGTCGAGGCAGGTGAGCGCCTGGGGTTCTTGCCCGGTGATCTGGCTGCGAAGGTGGACCCGTATCTGCGCCCGCTCTTTGACGCCTTGCACGACATGCTCGACGGGGAGCGCATCGAGGCGTTTATGGCCAGAGGACAAATCGAGATCGCACCACTGGCATTCATGCGTGGGCGCACGTTGAACGACAGTTTCATCATTCTGGATGAAGCCCAGAACACCACTCCGGAGCAGATGCGAATGATTCTGACGCGCCTCGGTTTCGGATCAAAGATGGTCATTACCGGCGATGTGACCCAGGTCGATCTTCCTCGCGAGCGGGGATCGGGGTTAATCGGCGTCAAAGAGATTTTAGATCCAACCCCCGATATTGCCTTTATCGACTTTGATCGCAACGATGTCGTGCGACACCGTTTGGTGCAACGCATCGTCGATGCCTATGCACGAGCCGACGGCACAGCGGAGCCACAATGATCGAGATTGAAACCCAAGCCTCTCCCGAGGTCGCCGGACGGCTCATGAATGTGGTGCTGTTTGTCTGTGATGAACTTGAGATCGACCGCGCAACACTGGGGTTGATGATCGTCGACGCCGATGAGATGGCCGCAATCAATGGGACCCATCGTCACAAGCCCGAGCCGACCGACGTCTTGTCATTTCCCGTGGACGGGCAAGAGGGCATTGCGCAGCTGGCGGAATGGCCCGAGGACGGGCCCGCACCTGAGCTCGGTGACATTCTCATTTGCCCTGAGGCGGCTGAGGAGTCGCTGGAGACACTCGCCGTGCACGGACTGCTGCATTTGTTGGGATATGACCATGAAACCGACAACGGTGAAATGCTCACTCTGCAAGACGATCTCATGGATCGTTACGCAGCCCAAAGTTCGGCATGAGTGACCCCTCCACCGAATCGCCCGGCGACCGGGGCGATCCGCCCGAGGGCGAGGTGGAGGTCTCAGCGCACGCACCAGAGGGAGCGGCGGGTCTACCCAAGCAGGGATCGCTTCGATGGTCATTTACGTGGGCGTTTGCCGGGATCGTCTACGTCGTCCGGACGCAGCGCAACATGCAGGTGCATATCGGTGCGGTCGCGGGCGTGCTCGTGCTTGGTCTCGCGGTGAATCTGTCTCGTCTGGAATTTCTCGCGGTGATCGGTGCAACCAGCCTGGTGTTGATTGCCGAGATGTTCAATACGGCAATCGAAGCAGCGATTGATGCGGTGGTTACCGACTACCACCCGCTCATCAAGATTGCGAAAGATGTGGCCGCCGGAGCGGTGCTGATTGCCGCAGTAAATGCTGCCGCCACGGCCTATTTGGTGTTTTACCCACATATCTCCGACCCGCACCACCGCCTGGGCTCGGCCCTGCACTCTGCGCCGGCCCTCCTCGTTGCCGGAGCGTTGCTGCTGACGATCGTGGCCGTCCTCATTGTGAAGGCGGCGACGGGAAGTGGTTCACCGCTGCGCGGTGGTCTGCCCTCTGGGCATTCGGCGGTGGCATTTGCCGGTTGGATGGCGATCACCATCGTGGCCGATCCCTACGCGCATGCGGGATTGGTGTCGATGTTGGCGTTTTTGATGGCCATTTTGGTCGCGCAATCGCGGCTTGAAGCCGGAATTCATTCCGCGTTTGAGGTTGCTGCTGGCGCAATTTTGGGTGTCGCACTGACCATTATGGTGTTTTGGGTCTTTGGATAGCGGCGTCCGCCAATGGGTATGAGAGAGTGCAGATTCATCTGAGCGATGTGGCAGTCGCATATCGGGCGCGGGGTATCTGGGCATGCGGTCGAAGGGAATAGACGTGGCAGCTGAGCCGACCTATAAATCGGGTTTGATCGTGTTGGCGGGGCGCCCAAACGTCGGCAAATCAACGCTTGCCAATACGCTTGCGGGCGCCCATGTCGCAGCGGTATCGCCACGCCCGCAGACCACACGGCGCCGGATTTCTGCGGTGGTGCACGGGGATGGATGGCAGGCGGTTTTGCAGGATATACCGGGGTTTCAAACCCCACGTGATGCCCTGACTGAGCGAATGCAACACACCGTCGATCAAACACTCGCCGATTGTGACGCGGCATTGTTCGTGGTGAATGCGGCCGAACAGACCGGTAAGGGCGATCGATTTATTGCGCAGCGATTGGTTGCCGCACAATTGCCGACCGTGATTGTCGTCAATAAAACCGATCGTGCGACCCCGACCCAGATCGCCGACACGATCACATCGGCCGTTGCGCTGGTTCCCGACTTTGTTGCGGTACATCCGGTCAGTGCGATGACCGAGGATGGGTGCCGGGCCCTGCGCGAGGAGCTCCCGCCATTGCTTTCGGTCGGTCCCGCATATTTTCCGAGCAATCTTGTGACCGACCAGACCCCGGATGAACTGTCGGCCGAATTGATTCGAGAGGCCGCGCTTCAACGGCTGCGTGAGGAGGTTCCCCACGCGCTAGCGGTAGCGATTGAAGAGATGACGATCGGTCGGGATGGTGTGCGAATCATCGCGTCTGTGCTTGTTGAGCACGAATCCCAAAAGGGGATTGTGGTGGGCAAGGGCGGGCAGATGATCAAAGAGATCGGCATGTCCTCGCGTGCTGCCCTCGCCGATGCATTTGCAATGACGGTGCATCTCGATCTCACCGTCAAGGTGCGTCGAGGCTGGCGTCAGGATGATTCGATGCTCAATCGCCTTGGGCTGTAGCGCGTCGTGATGCGCCGGGAGCCGGCAACAATCGACGCAAATCCGGGATGCCATGCGGGATATACTGCGTTCAATGAGGCGTGAGCGTCGGTAATGCGCAGCGGGGACCTATCCAAGACGCTTGATCACACGCTGCTCGGGCCAGATGTGACGCGTGACGATGTCGAGCGAGCCTGCACGCTTGCTCGTCACTACCACGTCGCAGCATTGTGTGTGGGCCCGGAATATGGACGATTGGTTGCGGATCGGTTGCGCCAGAGCGATGTTAAAACCTGTGTGCGAATTGGCGCGGGATCGTCCACAGATATCGGAGGGCGCAGCACTGCTGCAGAACGTGCGGTGCGCCATGGGGCGAATGAGGTCGATGTGTGCCTGAGCGTCGCTGCAATGCGCGCGGGAGATTTTGCCCGTGTGCGACATGAGTTGGCACATATTGCGCAGGCAGTACGTACTCGGGCCACAAATGATGCCCGCGGAACGGTACTGGTAAAAGCAATCATTGATGCCCCGCTGCTCGAGGAGGCGTATGTGCGCCTCGCCTGCAAAATTGTGACCGACGTGGGTGTGGACTTCGCAATGACCTGCAGTGGCGTCGATATGCGAGCATCCTCATACGACGTGGAGCTGCTGCGGGCCTCGTTACCGGGCTACATCGGTGTGAGCGCATCTGGCGGGGTGCAGGGTCCGGAGGATGTCCACGCAATGATCTCGGCGGGTGCGACCAGAATTGGGAGCCGCCACCCTGACAAACTTCTTGACCAACTTCGAACTGCGAGCGGTGGGCCACACAGATGAGTGCTCTTGAGGGCGGTACACAAATCCAGGTCGATGAGGTGCGGTTTGGAGAGGATGGACTGATCCCAGCGGTACTGCAGGATGCCGATTCCGGACGTGTGCTGACGGTCGCGTATATGAATCGTGATGCGCTTGCGCGCACCCTCGCCGAGGGGCAGACGTGGCTCTGGAGCCGTTCACGTGGGGAGCTGTGGCACAAGGGCGCGACCAGTGGGCACATCCAACATGTGCGCGCAATCCTGGTCGACTGCGATGCGGATGCACTTGTCGTGTTGGTGTCCCCGGAGGGGCCTGCGTGTCACACCGGCGCCAGGACCTGCTTCTTTCGGCGGTTGGCGGGTGAGGCGATTGAACCATTCGCGGCCCTCGACGACCTTGCGACGACGGTTGGCGAACGCGCCCGCGCAGCAGATCCGCAGTCGTCGTACACGGCGAGCTTGCTTGCCCGGGGTATCGATACTGTGTGCAAGAAGGTGGGCGAAGAGGCGACCGAGGTCGTGCTTGCTGCCAAGGGGAATGAGCGGGGTCAAGTGATTTATGAAAGCGCAGATCTGCTCTATCACCTCACCGTGCTCTGGGAGGCGGCAGGCGTGCGCCCCGACGAAGTGGCGAGCGAACTTGCACGCCGACAGGCACCTGCATCGACGCATGGTTCTGCATGACCGATTTACGTCTGCATAGACTTCCCTCCGCCACGGAATTGACCGTGTCGCCGGGTATCGATGATGTGCGGACGCTGGTCGGCACGGCCGGCCAAGTCGCATTGACCCACAGCTGGATTGCCGACTGCGAGACACCTGTCGCCGCCTTTTTGAAGCTGCGCGACGGCGGCCCTGCGTTTTTGTTGGAATCTGCTGAGCACGGCCGTCAGGGCCGCTATTCGATGATCGGTGTGCGTCCGCAGGCGCTCGTGCGCGGTCGCGGCGACGATTTGGTGCACATTGCCAACGACGGCATCACGACTGCGCTCGACGCGAGCGACCCCTTTGCCGCGGTCCAGGATGTCGTTGAGGCGGTGCAGATGTCGCCGGAGATCGGTGTGCCCTTGCCGTTCGCCGGCGGAGCAGTTGGCTTTTTTGGGTATGACCTTGTGCGGCACGTGGAGCCGATCGGTCCCGGGCCCGAGGATGATTTGGGGCTCCCTGACCTGATGGTGATGATCACCGGGCCGGTGGTGGTCTTTGATCACTTCCAGCACACGTTGACCGTCAGCGTGCCCTGCAGTTTGGATGCCGCAGTCGATGTCGATGATGCCTACCGTGATGCAGTCGCGACACTCGCGGAGATCAAGGCGACCTTAAACGGACCCCTTCCGCACGCGGGCACATCGACCGATATGCCTGTCCACCTTGGCGAGGTCGTGAGTAATACCTCGCGAGAGGCATTCCATGCGGCGGTGGCACAGTGTCGTGAGTACATCATCGCCGGTGATGCATTTCAGATCGTCCCCTCGCAACGCTTTTCAGCTGATGTCGATTTAGATCCATTTGTGATCTATCGGGGTCTGCGCGCGGTGAATCCGTCGCCATATATGTTCTTTCTGGAGTTCGACGACTTTGCGCTGGTGGGCTCATCACCGGAGACGCTTGTCAAAGTCGAAGGACGCACGGTGCATACCCGCCCGATTGCCGGAACGCGACCTCGTGGTGCGACCGAGGAGCAAGATCGCGCCTATGCCGACGAGCTCCTGTCCGACCCCAAAGAGCGGGCGGAGCACGTGATGCTTGTGGATCTCGGGCGCAATGATCTGGGTCGCGTCTGTGAGATCGGAACGGTCCGGGTGGATGAGTTAATGCAAGTGCATCACTACAGCCACGTGATGCATATCGAAAGCAGCGTGACCGGAGAGCTCGCATCCGGACGCCGCGCCTGCGATGCCTTGCGGTCAACATTTCCGGCAGGCACGCTTTCCGGCGCGCCAAAGGTGAGGGCGATGCAGATCATTGACGAGCTCGAAACCACCAAGCGCGGTCCATATGGGGGCGCGGTGGGCTATTTGAGTTTTACCGGCGACCTCGATACTGCAATCACCATTCGCACGATCGTCTGCAGCGCGGGTCGCGTGCATGTGCAGGCCGGTGCGGGAATTGTCGCTGACTCGGTGGCGGAGCTGGAGTACCAGGAAACTCAAAACAAGGCGGCAGCACTCTTTCGGGCAATTGATGTCGCTGCGGCCCAGCGAGATTGGTAGGCGCTGTGTCACGAGTGCTGATTATCGATAACTACGACAGCTTCACCTACAACCTCATGCAGTACTTCGGCGAGCTTGGGGCAGAGGTGATCGTCCATCGCAATGACGCCATCGATCTTGAGGGAATTGCTCGGAGTTCGCTCACGCATCTGGTGATCTCACCGGGCCCGAAAACACCCGCTGAAGCAGGGATTTCAGTCGACGCTATCCGCCATTTTGCGGGGAAGGTTCCCATTTTTGGGGTGTGCCTGGGTCACCAGGCAATCGGGGCGGCGTTTGGTGCGCGCGTGGTACGCGGGGTTGCTCCCGTCCATGGAAAAACGAGCGCGATTGCCCATGATGGTCGCACGATTTTTCGTGGGATTGAGGATCCAATGGTGGCGACTCGCTATCACTCGTTGATTGTGGAAAAGGGTCTTGCCCCAGGGCTCGAGATATCGGCGTGGTGTGACGGGGATGTCGTGATGGGGATCCGCCACCGGGATGTTCCGGTGGAGGGAGTGCAATTTCATCCCGAATCGATTTTGACTGAATCGGGTAAATCGCTGTTGGCAAACTTCCTGACCCTCGAGGCCTGATGCCGTCGGATGTTGTCGCAGGCGCTATCGATCGTCTTCTTGCCGGTGAGGATCTTGGGCGCGCCGGTGCCGCAGAGGTGCTCGATCTGGTGATGAGTGGCGAGGCGGGGGAGATACAAGCCGCCGGTTTTTTGATCGCGCTGCGTGCAAAGGGCGAGTCATCGCATGAACTTGCGGGATGTGTCGATGTGCTGCGAGCGCGAGCGACGAATGTGCGCGCCCCGAATGGGCCATTCATCGACACATGTGGCACCGGCGGCGGGATCTCGACATTCAATATCTCCACTGCCGCAGCCTTCGTCGCGGCTGGCGCGGGGGTGTGTGTCGCAAAGCACGGCAATCGCTCCAACACCAGTAATAGCGGGAGTGCAGATGTGCTCGAGGCGCTCGGTGCCCAGATTGCGCTTTCTGCAGATGCGGTGGCGACCTGCCTTGATGAGGTGGGGGTGGGATTCATGTTCGCGCCAAATCATCACCCTGCATTTGCCCACATCGTGCCGGTGCGTCGCGCGCTTGCCGTGCGCACCGTGTTCAACCTACTCGGCCCATTGGCAAACCCTGCGGGGGCCCCCCGACAGCTGATCGGGGTTGCAGATCTCAGTGCAATGGAGCGGATGGCCGACGCGCTGTGTGAGCTGGGAACGGCGCGGGCCTTGCTTGTGCGCGGGCGGGAAGGGCTTGATGAGCTATCGGTGGCGGGGCCATCAGATGTCTATGAGATCGAGGCCGGTTCGGTTCGCCATTACATATTCGATCCCGCGTCACTCGGTATCACACTGCGTTCGAACGATGCGATCGCGGGTGGGACGCCGGCCCAGAATGCCGCAGTCATTGCATCGGTGCTCGCTGGTGCACCGGGTGCAGCGCGCGACATTGTCGTCGTGAATGCCGGCGCTGCAATTTGGATCGCGGGCGTTGCCGATGACATCGCCCACGGGGTGAGTCTGGCGAAGGCCAGTATCGATTCTGGATCCGCGGCGGCACGTCTCGAGGCGTTTTGTCGCACGACGGTGCGATTGGCGGCCGACGGGCGCGATGATGCGAACGCGAGCCCATCGTGACGACATTCTTAGAGACGGTGATCGCCCACACGCGCGATGAGCTGGCACATCGACGTGCCGCCGTGCCAATTGAGGTCCTGCGCGCCCAGATCGAGGACCCCCCGCCTGCACCACGATTTTTCGATGGCCTCGCCGCGCCGGGAATGAGCTTGATTGCCGAGATGAAACGCGCAAGCCCGTCAAAGGGGGCCATTCAGGCCGGCGCGAGTGTCGCACCCATCGTGCAGGCCTATTCGGATGCGGGTGCATCTGCGATTTCGGTTCTCACGGAGCCCAAGTGGTTTCAGGGCAGCTTGGACGATCTGGCGACTGCACGGGCAACCGTTGAGACCCCCCTTCTGCGCAAGGACTTCATCGTCGATGAGTATCAATTGGTCGAGGCGAGAGTGGTTGGGGCCAGTGCGGCACTCTTAATCGTGGCGGCATTTGCCAATGCGAGGGAGCTTGCATCCATGATCGAGCTCGCAACACAACTTGGACTCGACACACTCGTTGAGGTCCACGATGAGCGAGAGGCGGCAATCGCCCAATCAGTCGGTGCTGCGATTATTGGCATCAATAACCGCGACTTGCACACCCTCGAGGTTGATCTGTCAACAAGTTTTCGTGTCCGGGCGAATATCGCCCCAGACACACTCGTCGTCGCCGAGTCGGGGATTACGACGCGTGATGATGTGCGGTTGCTTGAGGATGCAGGCGTGGATGCAATTCTTGTGGGCGAGGCACTGATGCGCGTCGGCAATCCTGTGGCGACCGCTCACGAGCTGCTCGGTCGCAACTCCTAGGACACTCGCACTCGATTGTCGCGCATCACGACCCGTTCTGCGCCGGTCGCGCCCAGCTGTCGCTACCCTGTGTGTCGTGCCTGATCACCTTGACCCAACACCGCGTCGCAGATGGGAGCGGCGCCAGATCATCATTGCAGTCGTGTGCGTGATGGTGCTCGTGGCATTTGCCAGCATGCTCACGGTGGGTTTGCTGAATCGAGGCGTCAGTAATTCCATTGACTCGGCCATCGCAAAAGGCCAGCGTGCGCCCGCCCCAGATTTCCGTTTGCCCGTGTTGACTTCCGTTCCGGGGCTGCCGCCTGCGGGCCATCAGCTCACGCTCTCATCCCTGCGAGGGCGCCCAATTATTTTGAACATCTGGGCATCGTGGTGCGGACCATGCACCTCTGAGGCGCCGATTCTTCAATCTGTCTGGGATCACTATCGTAGTAAGGGAGTGCTCGTGCTCGGGGTTGATGTCAAGGACCTCACCGGCGATGCCCTTGCCTTTCACAACAACTACGGGTTGACGTTTCCCAGCGTGCGTGACGGAGAAGGCAATATCGAGGGGCCATATGGGACAACCGGGGTGCCCGAGAGTTTTGTGATCGACCGGCAAGGGCGTGTCGCTGCGGCCCTTCGTGGGCCATTGTCGGATGCAGGAAGCCAAGCGAATCTGCCTGGTTTTTTGGCGGTTGTCGATGAGGTGCGTGCGGAAGGTGCGCCGTCCACATGATGCGTCGGTGGCTGACAGGCGTTGTTGCGTTGATCATCATGTGTCTGGCGGTGGCGCCTGCCTGCGCAAGTGTCGATCTGCTGTACCTGGAGCAACAGCTCAAATGCCCGACGTGTGACACCCCGTTGAATGTGTCGTCTGCACCATCGGCACTGCGGATCAAGGCGTTTATCGAGGAAAAAGCCGCCCAAGGATGGTCAACCTCCCAGATCGAACAGTCGTTGGTGACCCAATTCGGTCGCGACATTCTGGCGACGCCTCCGAAATCGGGGTTTGATCTACTCGTATGGCTGGTTCCCGCCGCATTCGTGGTTGCCGGTCTTGGGGCGCTTCCCTTTGTGGCGCGCTCGTGGTCGAGCAGGCGGCGCACCGTCGCTGCGGTGGTTGCTGGGGTGACTCCAGAAGAGCAGCAACGCCTCAATGAGGAATTGCGTCGACGCGATTTGTAATTGCGCACATGGTCTTGTGCGGTTTGTCGCGAACCGAATAGACTCCTCGCCATCGCGCCAACGGCTGAGAGAGGACCGAATGTCACAGCATCGTTATCTGCTTCAAGAAGACCAGATTCCGACCAAGTGGTACAACATCGCGGCGGATCTTCCCGTCCCAATGCCTCCCCCCTTGGCGCCAGATGGAAGCCCATTGCAGCCCGAGATGATGACCCCCATCTTCCCGATGGAGCTCATCATGCAAGAGGTGAGCCAGGATCGCTGGATTAGCATCCCCGATCCGGTGCGCGAGGTCTACGCCCTGTGGCGGCCGACCCCGCTGCATCGCGCCGTCAATTTTGAGAAGGCACTCGGCACCAATTGCAAGATCTTTTACAAGTATGAGGGCGTCAGCCCTGCGGGTTCGCATAAGCCCAATACCTCAATTCCGCAGGCGTATTACAACGCCCAGGCGGGAGTCAAGCGCTTGGCGACCGAGACCGGTGCCGGCCAATGGGGATCGTCGCTGTCATTGGCGTGTCAGCTGTTTGGTTTGGAATGCAAGGTCTATATGGTGCGGGTCAGTTACGACGCAAAGCCCTATCGCCGTGTGATGATTGAGACGTGGGGCAGCGAGGTCGTTGCGAGCCCGTCGAGTGATACCAATGCCGGACGGACAATTCTGGCTGCTGACCCGTCATCCACGGGAAGCCTCGGGATCGCAATCTCAGAGGCTGTTGAGGATGCGGCAACCCGAGACGACACCAACTATGCACTCGGAAGCGTGTTGAACCACGTGCTGCTCCATCAGACCGTTGTCGGTCAGGAGGCAGTTGAGCAGATGAAGATGGCGGGCGCATCGCCTGACGTGGTTGTGGGCTGTGTCGGCGGTGGGTCAAACTTCGCGGGTCTGGCATTCCCATTTCTTGCGGAAAAGTTTGCTGGTGCCGACATTAAGGTGGTCGCTGCAGAGCCGGCATCGTGTCCGAGCTTGACCCAAGGGGTCTATGGGTACGACTTCGGCGATACCGCGGGAATGACGCCACTGCTGCCGATGCATTCGTTGGGACATTCATTCGTGCCGCCATCGATTCACTCTGGTGGGTTGCGCTATCACGGCATGGCTCCGCTGGTGTCGCATTTGGTCCACACCGGATTGGTCGAAGCACGTGCCTATCAGCAGCGTGAATGCTTCGCGCAGGCGGTCGCGTTTGGTCGTGCCGAGGGCATCATCCCGGCACCAGAGGCATCACACGCCATTCGTGCCGTGGTCGACGAGGTGGAGCGTGCTCGTGAAGAGGGTGTGTCGCGCAATATCTTGTTCAACCTCTGCGGCCACGGAAACTTCGACATGGCGGCATACGAGTCGTACCTGTCGGGCGAGATGATTGATTCTGCCTACTCGCAAGACGAACTCGACCGCGCGACTGCGGAGCTCGCCGGAATGCCAGGACTTCCCGCATAACGCGAACAATGGGGGGTGCCGATCGTGCGCACCCCCCATTGCGTGGTGTTGAGGTAATCGCGCCTCCTGCCGATCTCGGAAGGGACTCATATTTCGGCAAGGGGGGCGGGTGGCGGCACAAGATTTCACCGACGTAGATGCTGTGCGCATCCAAGAGTTCATCGCACAGTTCGGTCGCATCGCACGCGAATCAGATCTTGATGCGCGTGCACGAATTGCGCTTGATGCGGCGTGTGCATATCTCGGATCCAACGAGGGCCGTATCGTACGAGTTGATGATGCCGGGGAGCAGATCGTCGTCGCGGCCCATGGAGATGGCCCGTTTTCGTACACACTGCCCATCGTTGTCGCAGGTACGCGTCTCGGTGCGTTGACGCTGAACGTGGGCGATCTGACGCCCGTCGAGTCGGGGCTGATGGCGGCACTCGTCGATCAGATGGGGCATGCGATCGCCCACGACAATGCGGTGCAAAGCATTGCTGCCCATCGGGCACGTTTCACCCGTCTTGCCCATGGGGTGCGGTCCTTGCGTGATCTCGGTGCGAATGGACAGGGGCTGCTCAGGCTCACCGAGGCGGCGTGTGATCTGGTGGAGGGTGCCGGCGCAGTGCTGGTATCTGGCGCCGTTGACGAAGCCCACGTTGTGGCGAGTACCGGACTCGATCCGTTGAGCGAGTACACGCTTGCGGGGTATGTGGCGCGTGATCTTGATCGGCTGCGCGCCGATGGGCGCCCGTGGGCGGGGGCGCTGCCGCGTGAATCGCACCTTCGCGAATGGGGAATCGTGGGCATCGCTTTGGTGTGCGTGCCGCGTCCAGATGGTCCGGCGGGGACCCTTGCGGTGGTCACAAGTCGCATTGGCGGATTGCGCGCAGATGATCTTGAGGCACTCCAAAGTCTTGTTGATCATGGCGTCGCCACCATGGCGGCATCTGCACTCAATGTCCGATCGGCTGGTGTCGCAACAATTGATCCGGTGACGCGCTTGTTCAATCGGCAGTACTTCGTGATGCGGCTCGCACAAGAGGTGCAGCGAGCAATCCGTAGCGGCGAAGAGCTGTCGTTGATTGTTGTGGGAATCGACGGACTCGATGATGTTCGGGCTCGGGAGGGCGTTGCGGGCGCCGATCTCCTGCTCGGAGATCTCGCTGAACAGTTCGTGTCGGCCCTCCGCGCCAGCGATGTGGGGTGCCGAATCTCCGATGATGAGATGGCGATGATCTTGCCGTCCTCGGGAGGCCTTGATGCCTTTCGCATCGCCGAACGCCTCCGACACGATGCACGGATTGCGGGCCTCCTTCCGCAGTCAATTGCGTTGACCGCTGGCGTTGCAAGCTTCCCGTTGCAGGCGTCGGACGCGGAGCAGACCGCGCGATTTGCGACCGCCGCGTTGGCGCTTGGACGCCGCCACGGCGGCGATCGTACGTTTCTTTTTGATCGGGAGGTTGCTGCGATGATTGACGACCAGGATCGTCGCGACGACGAGGTCGCCCAATCGCTGCTGACCACAATTATCGGCGTTGCGGCAGCGGTTGATGACCGACACCCCACGACCCGACACCATTCCGAGCATGTCGCTGAGATCAGCGTGGTCATTGGTCGTCATATGGGGCTTTCTGAGGAACGACTTGCCCAATTACGCATCGCCGGGCTGGTGCATGACGTCGGCAAGATTGGCATGAGTGCAGAAGTGCTCTCGCGGCCAGGGCCGCTCGCGCCCGATGAGTGGGACGAAGTCCATCAACACCCAGAAGTGGCCTATCGCATGCTCTCCGGGGCGTCGCTCGGTGATGTGCGGGATTTTGTGCGCGCACATCATGAGTGGTTTGACGGTTCTGGCTACCCACTGCATCTGGCGGGAGACGCGATACCACTCGAAAGCAGAATCCTTGGTGTTGCCAACGCACTCGATGCCATGACCCATGACCGTCCGTATCGTGGGGCACTCTCATTGAATGAGGCAATGCACGAGATTCATCAGATGACGGGGGTGCAGTTTTGTCCCGATGTGGTGGCAGTGCTGGACCGGTGTGCGCGCGACGCGCCCATGGAAATATTTGCCTGTGATCCGTCAGTGGTCGCCATGAATGTCGACGTCCCAGGTAGGCTCGGATGACCTATGACGCCCATGCGACATCCGATATGTGTGGTGAGACGGCGAGCAGAAGTTGATCGTGGTGTCGAGCAGTGTCGATCCTGATTGGCACTGCATCGTGGACGGACCCTGAGTTCATCAAAGCTGGCTGGTATCCCGATGACGTCAAACGCGATGCGGCCGGCCGACTTCGCTACTACGCCGAACACTTTTCCCTGGTCGAGGTCAACGCAAGTTTCTACGCACTTCCGACAATCGGAACGGTCGAGGCATGGGTCGATCGCACCCCGGAGAGTTTTCGGTTCGTGGTCAAGGCGCATCAGCTCATCAGCGGACACCGAAGCGACCCCGCGCGTCTGCCCGCTGCACTACGAGCTCTTCCCTGGACCAGCGATCACCGAGGCCACGTTGTCCGCCCCTCCCGTGCGTTACGAGATGCGGTCATCGACCACCTGTGCGAGGCAATCGCGCCCATGGGACATAAGCTTTCTGCGGTACTCGTGCAGCTGGCCCCAACGGTGGAATTCGGGGATGCCCAAGTACGGGAGATCGCGCGGATCATCACCCGGTTTGCACCTCTACGCGTGGCCGTTGAATTTCGGCATCGTTCATGGGTAATCGCGCAAAATTACGCGCGCACACGGGAGATGTTGTGTGAGCTTGGGGCGGCATATGTGTGTGTTGATGCGCCGCGTATCGATGCAGCCTCGGCAATGCCGCCGATCATCGAGATCACCTCGAGCGATTTGGGCTACGTGCGACTTCATGGGCGAAACGCAGCGACATGGCAGGGCGCACGCACGGTCGCCGAGCGCTTTGACTATGTCTATTCGCCAAATGAGCTCGCCGAGTGGGCCAAGGAAGTCGTGCAGATGGCTGAGGCGGTCAGTGACGTTGTGGTGGTGTTCAACAATAATGCGGGCGACTATGCACTGCGCAACGCCGCGCAATTGCAGTCGATGACGAAATTGGATTAGGTACAGTCCACGGACTGCGTGCATCGGCCTTCTGGGGCCATGAATTATCGTCGTCACTACGGAGCGTGTATTGCAATTGCACTCGGGCGCACGACCACGTGTGATCCTCCGCCGGCTGCAACAGATTCATGCCGCCAGTATCGTGCGGTACGGGGCAATTGGTAGTGCCGTGCTGCTCTATTCGACGCTGTTGGTGTTCCTTCGCGGTCGACCCCGTGTATCGGGTGACACGGGAATCTTTTTGACCGTCGGCACGCTGCTGTTGCGCGGATATCACCTCTACAGCGGTGTGTCGGATAACAAGCCACCATTGTTCTATTACGACTATGCGCTCGGTATTTTTTTGGCGGGTTGGCGCGGACCGTTGCTCTTGGATGCGGTGTGGGTTGCGGTTGCATGTCTGTCGTGCGGTGCGTTGGTCCGGCGTAGCGGTGCCTCCCGATTCGTGACCACTGTGGTGATGGTTTCGTACCCGGTGATGTTGACCGGTGGGTGGTACTACGTCGGGTTTAACGAGCTGCAAGGCCTTGCAGTTGTCACGGTTGCGGGGTGGCTTGGTTGGCGCTCGTCGTGGGTGTGGGCGGGTGTTGCCGCTGCGGTATTGCTGGTGCTTCGTGTGGAGTACGACCTCCTCGTTGTTGCACTTGTTGGCGCACGTCTGGTCGCAACACCGGTATCGCGACGCGGGGTTGTCTTGGCGCTTGCGCGATTCGCAGCTGGGGGCCTGGGAGGAATCGCCGTCATCGCTGCGATCCTCGCTGTACGGGGGGAGATGATTCCCTACCTACAGGTGATTGGCAATGGTCTGGGATATCCGCAACGCTATCTGGTCTTTGCGCATCTGCCGACGACCCCTGCGGGGCATCTGCGGCTTCTGTCGCGCTTGCTGGCCACGCCCTCACATGTACTTCCGATGCTGGAGATCACGTTGTTGGGTGTGGTGGGCGTCGCGGTGTGCTGGTGGAGCATGCCGTCGCTTCGCGCTAGTCAGGTGCGGGGATTGGCCACCGCATCTGTCGCTGTGGCGGTGGCGACCGGCGTGGTGTTGATGAATGCGACGATGTTTCATCATGAGCTTGAGGTCATTGTGCTGGCGGCAGTACTAGCCATGGCGACACTTGGCGCAGCCCTCGAGGAAATTGTGCGGCCTCGAGTGCTTGCGGGAGCGTGTGCGCTGTTCGTGGCGGTCTTCTGCGTGATTGCCGCTGCGGGCGTGACCCAACTCCAGGGAAATCAACAGGGGGGCATTCCAAAACTCACCGACGCCCAAACGGCGTGGAGCCACGCGCCATCAAGTCCTGGTGCCATCGCGCTGAACCACGTTGGGTCATCGCTCATCGGCGCCCCATCTCGGGTGACGTTCGCCCGTCTGGGATACAACATCGATGGCCAAATCGGCCTTCAAATTTCCCCGACACTCCAGCTCGTGTGTCCTGATTTTGCCCAATATCCGTTCGATGGGCGACTGGGATCAGAGCTCGCATGCGTCCGGAAAAATGCGCCGGATCTTGTGCTGGTGAATCTCTCCTTTGCCCATGGAGCCGGCGCGGGATATACCGATTGGAACACCTTTCTCGACGGTGCACACATGGTGTTGTCGAGTGAGTATCAGCCCGTGTTCCACATGGACTTCGGTGGGTACAACAACGTCACGATTTGGTGTCGTATGTCGCTGTGCAGACGAGGTCTCACGCCGGCCCAGTAGATACCGCCACGGCCCACGCAGGGCCGTGGCGGGGTATCCGAGCGACGTGCACAGGGGCGCTAACGGGGTATTTCTTGGCCCGTCTCGATATCGATGCGGATCCCATCCATGATTCCCTCTCCGGGAGGGGTTCCAATCGTCAACCAAATTGCGTCGCGATCGGTGTGGTTTTGAATCTTGCGGGCGGCGTTCTTGTCAACACGAAGCCATTCGCCATCATTGACGGTAACGACGTCACCCTCGATGAGCACCTCCTGTGGACCGCCTGAGACCAACTGATAGAACTCTTCCTGGACATGGTGGCGGTGGTAAGCCATTTCATGTCCGGGGCCGAAACGCCAGACCCGCGCGGTCAGGTTTTCCGCGCCCAGCGCGCCGCCAAGATCGCGAGAGGCGGCTCCGCCGCCCTTGCGCTCACGCTCTTGGAGCGTCATTGGATCTACCTTTGCGTATCGCTCGGCCATCGTGTTGGTCTCCTGGGTTAGGCGGTCTGTGCCGCGTGGCGAATTTCTTCTCGGATTTCCTCGGCGCGTTCATTCTGGCGCGCATCACCATAGGTCTCATAGAGGTAGGCAACAATGGTGCGCGAATCCCACAGCACTGTGTCGCCGTCGATGAGCACTGGTGTTTTATCCTGGCCGGTGAGCGCGATGACCTCGTCTCGTAGCGAGCGTTCATACGGCACCTGAATAACACCGTAATGCTGCTCGACATTGGCAAGGGTTTGGCGCACTGCTGCCGACCATGGGCATTTGCGCAGCTGTAATAGCGTGATCATGACCGACCTTTCGCACCGACCGCACACCCCAAAAAGCCTACGCCCATTCCCTACATCGCGCCCATCGCGACGTGACAATCGGTCGTTGCGCGCATGATTCATGAAAACATAAACGCAGGACGAGGTACTCACCCATTCATCGTTGAAAAGGGGACCACATGCAGATGCGGACACTGGGCCACAACGGGCCCTTGTCATCAGCGATCGCGTTCGGCGCGATGGCGCTGAGTGGCATCTACGGTGCGATTGACGAACGGGAGGCCTACGCCACAATGGAGCGTGTGCGTGCCTGCGGCATCATGCATATCGATACCGCGGAGGTCTACGGGGGTGGAACAAATGAGCGCCTTGTCGGGCGCGCAATTGCCGCCTATCGCGACGATGTGCTCCTGTCGACAAAATTCAATCCCCGCCAATATGTCGATGATAATCGGCCGTGGGACAAGGTTGTCCGAGCCTCCATCGAGGGAAGTCTGACGCGACTCGGCGTCGAGGTCGTGGATGTGTGGTCACTGCATCGGGTTCCCACCGATCGTCCGATCGAGGAAACCTGGGAGCCGATGGCCAACGCCGTACGAGACGGCCTCGTGCGCTTTATCGGACTCTCGGAAGCGAGCGCCGCAACCATTCGTCGTGCGCATGCTGTGTTTCCGGTGACCGCCTTGCAGAGCGAATGGTCGCTGTTGACCCGCGAGGTTGAGCGCGAGATTGTGCCGACGACTCGCGAACTCGGGATTAGCTTTGTGGCCTACAGTCCACTGTCACGTGGCCTATTGGGCGGCCGGATTCGCCGGCCAGAAGATCTTGAGCAGACCGACTGGCGTCGCAATGCTCCCCGTTTTCAAGGGGAGGACATGGTGGCGAACTTCGCCACCATCGCGCGCCTTGCTGCATTTGCGCAGCAGCGCGGCATCAGTCTCGTGCAGCTCGCACTGGGGTGGCTGCTGGCCCAAGGCGAGGATGTGATTCCCCTGATTGGCGCCCGCCGGCCGACGCATGTCGCAGAGAGCGCGACCGCTGTTGATGTGGTGCTCAACGCCGATGAGCTTGCCCACATCGCAGAGATTGCGCCTATCGGCGTCGGCGTCGGCGAGCGCTATCCCGAGGAGTATCGCGCTGGACTCGAGCGCTAATCGGGATATCGTGCACGCCGTGATAGCTCAGTACGCCGCGCGGTCCTGATGCGCCTCGCCATGGCCATCGACTACACCCGTGATCCTCGCACCGAAGTTGCGACGATTGTCGCCTGCGAGGGCGTCGGCTTGGATGCGGTATTTGTGCCTGAGGCCTGGGGGTATGACGCGCCCAGCATCATGGGATATCTTGCTGCATGCACAACGCGGAGTGCGATTGTGTCAGGGGTGTTGCCGGTGGGTACCCGATCCGCATCGGTGATTGCACAGACCGCCGCAACCATTGATCATTTGAGCAATGGGCGCTGTGAGCTTGGGCTTGGCACATCTGGACCCCAAGTTATCGAAGGGTTTCACGGCATTCCGTATACCCATGTGAAGGATCGCCTGATCGACACGATTGGCATCTGCCGTCAGTTGTGGGCAGGAGCGTCATCGCAGTTTCACGGCAACGTGATCGACATCCCAACGATCGATCCAACGAGTACGGGCCGCGGCCGTGCTCTGCGGCTGGGGGTGACGAGCCCGGTTGGCCCCATCCCGATCCACCTCGCCGTGATGCGACCCTCGATGGTGGAGGTGTGTGCCGAGTACGCCGACGGCTGGTATCCACTCTTCTTTGTCCCAGATCGCGCCGAATCGGTGTGGGGAAAGGGCCTCGCACGCGGTGCATCCCGCCGCTCTCCAGCACTTTCTCCACTGCAGATACATGTCCAATTTCCCTGTGCGATTGGTCGCCCCGACGACATCGCCTCGACACGTGACGCAGCGCGCGCCGACATTGCCCGCTATGTCGGTGGAATGGGGGCCCGCGGGATGAATTTCTATACCGATGTCATCGGTGATTTGGGGTGGTCTCGTGAGGCGCTTCACATCCAGGATCTCTATCTCTCGGGAGCGCGTGGTGCGGCGGCGCACGCAATTCCCGACGATTTGCTTGATGCGCTCACATTGATCGGCACCGAAGCACAGATTGCCGAGCGTCTGGCAATGCTCGTGCAGGCTGGTGTCACGACGTTGATTGCCCGCCCGTTCGGTGGCGATCCAGTCGCGCTCATACGCACGCTGCGCAGACTTCTGGATAACGCCTGAGAGTGATAGTTTACCGGGTAACGATTGTGCGTTCGCACAGGAGTACCCTGACTCGTAGCATCCTTTGCATCGAACCATGTAAGGACGGATCACCATGGTCACGTTGACGCCGCAAGCCGCCGCACACTTAAAGGAACTCGTCGTTGATCACGAAGAGGGCGCCGGGTTGCGCCTACAGGTCATTCCGGGCGGGTGCTCAGGATTTGAGTATTCGCTCTCACTTGGCGCTGCCGAGGATGGTGACGAGGTGCTCGCCGAGGATGGCGCCGTCGTGATCGTCGACCGGTTCTCAGTTCCATATCTCCTGGGCGCCCAGGTTGATTATGAGGAGAGCTTTCAGGGCGCAGGGTTCGTGATCAAGAACCCGAATGCGTCGGCATCGTGTGGTTGCGGGAAGAGTTTCACCGCCTAGACACGACGACCGTGTCGTTGACAATGCGGCCTGTGGGTACCGCTACGGGGGCTCCGAGTGACTGATGCAGTAATTGTAAGTGCGGCGCGGACGCCAATCGGTGCGTTCGAGGGTGCGCTTTCTGGAGTGCATGTCACTCGACTCGGCGCCATCGTCGCGCGCGAGGTGATCGTACGCGCGAATGCGCCAGATGCGCTTATTGATGATGTGATTTTTGGGAACGTGCTCTCTGCGGGTGCAGGGCAGAATGTCGCCCGCCAAGCAGCGCTTGCCGCAGGGCTGCCCGATCATATTCCCGCGACGGCGATTAATCAGTTGTGTGGTTCGGGGTTGCGGGCAATCGCCATGGCGGCCCAGCAGGTGCGTCTTGGTGATGCGGCAGCGGTTGTCGCTGGGGGCACTGAAAATATGAGTGCATCGCCGTATCTTCTTGATCGCGCCCGGCAGGGGTATCGCATGGGGCATGCCGAGATGTATGACTCTATGTTGCGAGATGGGTTGTGGTGTGCGGCGACAGATGTCCATATGGGCTCGACCGCGGAGAACATCGCCCGTGAGTTTGGGATTACGCGCGATGCGCAGGACGCATTTGCACTGATGAGTCAGCAGCGTGCCGCTGATGCGGTTGAGGACGGACGGTTTGACTCAGAGATCGTTCCCGTCGAAATCCCCGGTCGGCGCGGGGAGGTGACGCTGTGCAGTACGGATGAATATCCACGCCCCACGACCTCTCCGGAGCAATTAGCAAAGTTGCGGCCAGCGTTCGAGGCAGATGGATCGGTGACCGCCGGGAATGCCTCGGGGATAAATGACGGCGCCGCCGCGGTTCTTGTGATGGGTCGTGCGACGGCCGAGCGGGAAGGCATTGCGCCCATGTGCGCAATCCGCGGCTGGGCGACCGCTGGCGTTCCGCCGCGAATTATGGGCATGGGGCCGGTCAAAGCCATTCCGCTGGCGCTGACCGCCGCTGGCCTCAGCTTGTCGGATATCGATCTCATTGAACTCAACGAAGCCTTTGCGGCACAAAGTCTTGCGGTGATGGGTGAGTTGGGGATCGATCCGAGTATCACCAACGTCAACGGTGGGGCAATCGCCCTTGGTCATCCTGTCGGTGCATCGGGTGCGCGTGTGCTGGTGACGCTGATTCATGAAATGCAGCGTCGTGAGGTCCGCTACGGGCTTGCCTCGCTGTGTATTGGTGGGGGGCAGGGGATCGCAATGGTGATCGAGCGCGTGATCGACTAGGTCCTGCGTGATTGTCGGCCTCCGGTTGCCGCACCCCGACGGCCATGCCCAAAATGTTGCCCTGCAGGTACGGCGTTATGCGCGCGCCCGGGATCCTCTTCGCCTGAGGTATTCGGTGCAGCGATGCGAGAGATCTTCTCGGCAATGACATTAATGACGCGGCCTCGTCGCTCGAGGCGTCCTTCAACCAGGATGAGGGGTTCTGCCCGTAGGAGCGCGCGATACCGCTCATAGCATTCGGGACGCACGATGACATTTGCGAGACCCGTTTCGTCCTCGATCAATACGAACAGAATTCCGTGCGCGGTTGCGGGACGCTGGCGAGCGGTCACCATGCCAGCAATCGTCACGGGCGTGCCGGTTGAAAGATCGGTGAGTTCACGATTTGTGCGCGTGTTGCGTGGGAGCTGGGGGCGCACCAAGCTGATCAGATGCCACCCCGTGGAGAGTCCCATCGTTTCGTAGTCACTGACGGTCCGCTCAAAACGACTCTGTGGGGCAAGCTTTGGTGCATCCGCAAGTGCGAGTGGAAGTGCCAGCTGGGTGTGATTGGCATGGCGTGTGGGGCGCCGTGCATGCGCAAGTTGCCACAACAGCTCCCGCCGAGGGCGGCCAAAGACATCACATGCGCCTGCACGAATCAGTTGTGCCAATTGTGGTCGCGTAAGTGTGCTGCGTGCGGCCAGATCGGCAAGATCGATAAATGATCCGCCTGACACCCGTTCTGCGACCAATGTGTCGGCGGCGTCATGTCGTACATCGCGGACATATGCCAATCCAATTCGCACTGCACCATCGTCGGTGAGGGTGCACATTGCCTGTGATGCCTGGATGCACGCAGACACAACACGAACCCCGCGACGCTGTGCATCTCGAACGAGGCTTGCGGGAGGATAAAACCCCATTGGCTGCGCATTTAAGAGTGCCGTGAGAAATTGTGCGGGGTAGTACCGCCGCAGCCATGCGCTTTGGTATGCGAGGACCGCAAATGCCGACGAGTGGGCCTTTGGGAAGCCGAAGTTGGCAAATCCCACAAGCTTTGCGAAGACGATCTCAATCGTATGATCATCAACTCCCTTCGCGCGCGCGCCATCACGAAATTCATCCCAGAGGGTGAGCATTGCCTCGCGACTGCGCGTACGACTCATTGCGCGACGCAATGCCTCGGCTTTTCCGGGGGTAAATCCCGCAAGCGCCATCGCGACCTCGAGTACCTGTTCTTGAAAGACGATAACTCCGAGAGTCTCCTCGAGTATCGGAGCCAAGAGCGGATGGTCGTATGGCGGGACAAAGTGTGGATCAGCGCGGCGGGCCCGGCGATGGGCAATGTAGGGGTGTACGGCACCACCGGAGACCGGACCGGGGCGTATGAGTGCTACCTGCACTGTCAGATCATCGAGATTTTCTGGACGGGTCTGCAGCAGGCTTTGCATCTGTGCACGTGATTCGATTTGGAAGGTGCCGACGGTGTCGGCGGCCTGAATTTGAGCGTAGACATCGGCATCAAAGAAGTCGATTTTTGACAGGTTGACAGTGGTGTTGGCGGTGCGGGCAATCACATCGACACACTCTTCCACCGCCGAGAGCATCCCGAGTCCCAAAAGATCGATCTTCACGAAACCCGCATCGGCGCATGAGTTTTTGTCCCACTGGCATATTTGGCGACCAGGTGTTGCCGCAGGCAATATCGGCACCATGTCAATCAACGGTTGTGCACTGACGATCATTCCCCCTGAATGCTGGGAGAGATGACGCGGCAGGCCCGAGGCCTGCTGTGCCAAAAACACCAGGGCACGCCATCGGGGTGAGCGCAGTTTTGCGGCACCATCTGGCAGGCGTGTGATGTCACGCTCAAGGCCCTCCGCGCTCGACCATCCGTCGGTCAGTCGCGAGAGCCTGGTGAGATCGGTGTCGGGAAGTGCAAGTGCGCGTCCCAGCTCACGGATTGCCATGCGTGCTTTGAAGGTCGGAAATGCCGCCACGAGTGCAGCATGGTCGCTGCCATATTTTTTGATGACTGCGGTGATGAGGTGTTCGCGTATATCTCGGGGAAAATCGAGATCGATATCGGGCACAGAGGACATGTCGTAATTTAAGAAGCGACCCAAAAAGAGGTTGTTGGCAATCGGGTCAATGTGTGAAAGGCCAGTCAAATAGCAAATGATCGATCCCACCGATGATCCGCGGCCCCGTCCTGGGGGGAGCTGGCAGCGCGCCGATCCCTGGGGCCGCACCCGATGGGCCACATCGCGCGCAAGTTCAAGAATGTCGCGATGCAGCAAAAAGAATCCGGCGAGCCCGTGGTGGGCGATCAGTCCAAGTTCTTGGTCAAGGCGCGCACGCGCAATCGCCCGGCGCGCGGCATTTGGATAGTAGGCACCGAGCTGATGGATGCAGAGTCCCGCCAGCGCATCCTGTGCTGATTGGCCGGCATGTGTGCCGAAAAAATCAGGGAATCGGTATCCCAGATCGCGCGTGAGATCGAAGGTGCAGCGTTCCGCGATCTCACATGTCGCTGCAATGGCGTCGGGTATATCGGCAAAGAGCTCCGCCATCTCATCTGGCGAGCGCAAGATTGCTGATCGGTTTCCTCGACGCACACGTGTTGACCCATCGAGCGTCTGATGATTGGCAATTGCGACAAATGCGTCCTGCACAAAGGCGCGATGGGGATGATGGGCATGCACGTTTCCCGTTGCGACTGTACGGAGCCCTTTCTGGCCTGCCAGCGCACAAAGATCACGCATGACATGACGTGTGCCACGTGTATGCGGTTGCTGGATTTCGACATAGACATTCTCTGCGCCAAACCATTCGATTAGGCGCGTGAGCCATATTGATGCCTGGCGACGGTTCCCGTCAGCCATCGGTTGTGCCAGAAGCCCATTGCGTGCGCATCCGGTCAGACAGATCAGCCCATTTGCGTGCTGCGCCAATTGCTCGATGGAGATCTGAGGTGATGTCGCACGCCGATGCTGTGTATCGCGCGTCTGTGCATGCGCACTGGTAATGATCCGACAGAGGTTGGAATACCCTGCTGCGGTCGCGGCAATGAGCGTGAGATGGTGCCCTGTTGCGAGCGTGATTTCGCATCCGGTGATGGGGCGAAGTCCTCGATCGCGTGCTGCGTGGGCAAATGCGAGTGACCCCGAGACGCCGTCGTGGTCGGTGAGGGCCATGGCGTGATATCCGAGCGATGCCGCGGCTTCGGCAAGCTCTTCAGGCGTGGAGGCGCCATCCAGAAAGCTGAAGGCGGAATGGGCGTGGAGTTCGACATAGGGGGCATGCATCGAACATATGTTCGCATATATGAGGCATCACCGAGACAGAGGTATCGACGCGCGCTCATGCGCGTGTATTAGCCGAGTACTGCTTGTCCGATCAGGATGATGTTGAGCCCCACAATTACCGTCGCAATGGTGATGCTTGCGCAGGTTGTCAGGGTGCTATTGGTGAGATTGCCCATGAGTCTGCGACGGCGAGAAAAGATGACCAACGGGATCAGGGCGAATGGAATGCCAAACGACAGTACAACTTGACTTAATACGAGCACGCGGGCGGGGTTGACGGCAAATATCAGCACCACAATTGCCGGCGCCATGGTGATTGCACGGCGGACAAAGACAGGAATTTGGCGCTCGAGAAATCCCTGCATAACAATTTGTCCCGCAAGGGTTCCCACCGACGACGATGAGATCCCCGAAGCGAGGAGGGCGATGCCAAAGATGAGCCCACTGTGGTGGTGCAGCGTATGGGCAAAGCCATCTGCGGCCGTCTGAAGATTATTGCCTGCGTTCGTCATTCCATGGTCATGGAACACCGCTGCCGCAATCGCGAGCATTGCCATGTTGACGATGCCGGCGATTCCCAGCGCGCTCACCACATCCGCAAGAGAGAATCGAAAAATTTTGGCGCGGGCTGCGGGTGTGCGGCCAACCAGGCGCTGCGCGGTGAGTGCAGAGTGCAAATAGATGACATGGGGCATCACCGTCGCCCCGACGATCCCAACCGCAAGCAGCAGCCCAGAGGTGCCGGAAATACGCGGGACAACCATCCCTTGAATGAATTGATGAGCATCTGGTCGCGCAAGAATCACCTGAATCGCGAAGGCGACCACAATGACGCCCACCAGCGCACTGATTGCTGCCTCAAGGCGTCGAAAACCTGCGGATTGAAGTCCGAGTATCCCGAAGGCGGCAATTGCCGTCAACACGCCGCTGATCAGCAGTGGGAAGCCAAAGACAATGGAGATACCAAGTGCTGCTCCCACAAATTCCGCGAGATCGGTGGCCATTGCAATGATTTCGGCCTGGACCCAGAGTCCGATAACCACGGGTCGCGGAAATTCGTCACGGCATAACTCGGCAAGGTTGCGACCGGTGGCAATTCCCACCTTGGCGCTCAAGGTTTGCACGAGCATCGCCATAAGATTTGCGACGAGGATCGCCCAGAGCAGCATGTTGCCAAATTGGGCACCGGCCGCCATGTTGACGGCGAAGTTTCCTGGGTCGATGTATGCCACGGCTGCAATAAAGGCAGGGCCAAGAAACGGTGCATATCGACGTAGTCCATGCCGCGTTCCCGTGAGTGCATCCTCCGCGGCATCAAAGACGCGCGACTCTCCGGGGAGCACATCCTGCGCCTGTACAAGGTGGCGATGGGGTTCGTCGGGGGTGTCGTGCATCAGCTACGTTGCACAAAAATTAATCGCCCGAGCTCCGGGCCAACCATGTGATTGACGCCTCCAATGCGCACGCGTTGCCCTGCACCAAATGGCTCCGTGCTCAGGACCGATACCTCAAGCCCCGGTGCGATGCCCTGCACTGCCATGTATCGCAATGCCTCGGGACGAGCGTCTGACACACGTACGAGCATGCCCGTTGTGCCCGCATCCCAGGTGTCGAGCGCCTCGAGCACCCCAAAATCGGGATCATCATCATCAATTGCGGTGATGGGATCTCCATGGGGGTCGCGATCTGGACGGCCGAGCGCTTCCCACATTGCCTCGGCAACCCGTGCCGAGACCGCATGTTCTAAAAGATCCGCTTCTTCGTGGATGCAATCCCATGGGATATGCAGGATGTCGGTGAGAAAACATTCGATAATGCGGTGGCGTCGAATTACTCCCCGTGCGACATCGCGCCCCGCAGAGGTCAGTCGAGCACCGCGTCCGGGGGCGACCGTTGCAAGCCCAAGTTGCTCAAGGTTGCGCAACATATTTGATGCGGATGGAGCAGAGATTTCCAGCCGCGCGGCCAACGCGCCTGTTGCCACCGGATCATGGGTCGACTGCTCGAGTCGAAACAGCGCCTTCGCGTAGTCCTCAACCGCGGGAGTGAACGGAAGTCCTCCACGTCGCAGTCCGGTTCCCGGGGTGCGTTGTCGATTCGACCTATCGTCAGAAGGGGTCAGCGCCATGCAGATTAGCCTACACTAATTACTTTGTGCAGCATAGGTTACTGAGAGTGGTATGCCCTCCTTTATCCAGCGGCTGCGCGTGGGTGTCCGTAGAGAAACCATTCACTGCTGCGCAGCTCACAAAACACGAACACAACCCGTCCAGGGTCGACGATGAGCTCATAAAAATGGCGTTCAACCGGATCGTCTGTCCACCAACGATCCTGTGCGATCCACTGATCTCGTACTGCGACCACCGTTCGGCGACGGCCTGCGATATCGACTGCATGCGGCACCCCGTTCGGTGCGCAGATCACTCGCGTGGGGTGTGGGATGGTGAGCTGCTGTAAGGAATGAGTGCCCATTGTCGCTCCGGAAGGTCGGACCATGTTTCAAGAGGGATTGCGCGCATGACAGCGCCGTCGCCCATTGCGGCACGTATATGTGCAATCACTTCGTGGGTACGTCGCGTACGTTCATCGCGTGCGAGAGATGCCAGTGACAGCTGTTGTGCAATTTGACCCCCTGAGGCATCAGCATCGATTGCCAGCTCTTCGATTGGTGCGGGAATGTGGGTCAATAGCGGGAGCGTGGCGAGGGTCAGACGAGCGACATCTGTGGTTGCATCACGGAGGGCGATCTCACGCATCCATGAACTGTGTCCAATCAGTCGCGCGCGCAGGATGAGTCCCCGGAGCGATGTGCCACGTGTGCGTGCCGTGCGCGCAAGCTCTTCCAACAGGATGCGCGCTGCAATTTCAATTGTGGCCAAGGTGTCAACGGGTTCATCGAATCGCACATGTACGCGCAGTGGCTGTGGCGGGGTGCGGGGGAGCAGCGGCTCATCGTCTTCGCCGCGTGCGATATGCCATGCGCGCAGTTCATTGCGCCCAAGATGTTCGAGTGCGGCGGCCCGTGTAAGCGCGGCAACTGCGCCGATCGTGCGGATACCGACATCCCAAAACCCCTGCGCGCGCGGTGCGCTGATCGGGAGCGCGTGCATTGATAGAGGTGCAAGAAACGCGGCCATCTCATCGCGTGTGACGACATACGGAAGTTGGGTGGGGGCATGGTGCGCTGCCTGTTGGGCAACAAAGCGCGTTGGCGCAACCCCAATGCGTCCCATTGCGCCAACAGGGAGCACCGCATGCACTCGACGGATGAGTACCTCGTATCCACCATGAAGGCGGAGCAGTCCATCTGCGACAAAGCACGCCTCGCCTGGAGTGTCCGACGCAACGGCCGCACCGAGGTGCTCAAGACGTACAAGCAATCGCTCATGTGCTGCTGCGGTTGCATCTGGATCCGGTGGAAGTAAGAGGAGTCCTGGGCATCGCGCGATTGCTTCTGCAACACGAAGTCCGGCCCGTACGCCGTGTGCTGCGGCCTGTGGTGTGCAGGCTCCCACGTGTTGAGGGGCGTCTGGGCGTGGGGCAAGCGCAGCGAGCGCGTCAACGGGGATGCGATGCGTGAGCAGTGCGATATGCAGCGAGAAGCGCGGGAGTGCGACGGCAATAATCATCGAACATATGTTCGATCAATGTCACCCGAAGGTCAAGCGGCCTGCTGTTGCCATCACAATGACCTGCATAGAAGTGGGAGTGCTAGCTGATGGTGTAGGGAACGGTGATCAAGATTGCCCGCTCTTGATCGACAAGCGCGCGACGAATCAGCGCAGTACGTTGGTTGTGCAGAAAGCGCCATTTCTTCACGACGATCTCGGGTACAACCAACAGGCAGATCGCGCTCGTGTCGGCGAGAGTGATATCGCGTACCGCCGTTGCAAGAGGCCCACCCAAATCGCGGTACGGAGACTCGATGATCTCAAGGTGAACAGGTGCATTGTCGCGCCATTTCTCGGCGGATTCGACCGCTGACTCACTTCCGGCGATATGTACCGCCGACGTGTCGTCACCAGAGATTGCACACGCGACAGCTGCTGCATGTAGCGACGGCTTGTTTGCCTTTGCCATTGCGACCAGACCGACCACGTGATCGGCTTCCCACCATGCCCCGCTGATGGAACGGGGCATTTCGGCAACGGCAATATTTGGCTGGCGTAGCAGGCGTGAGCGCAATTGGCGGTATTCGCGCCAGGCACGGAACGCCGAATGCGAGACCCGACGATTGTGGGATGGCAAGACAACCAATACTTCGCTCGAGGCGACATCGGTGGTGCGTCGGAGGTGATTGATCACACCTTCTGGACCCTCACCGTCGCGGCGCGGGATGCGCGCGAGGGGAATATCGATTGCGTGGTCGCGGCGCCAGGCGTCAGAGACCGACTCCCAGTTACCACGGCTTCCTACAAAAAGACCGGTGACTGCCGCCCCGTGGGCAATAAGGTGCGCAGCCTGCACCGCCGCAGCGGTACCTTCATCAAGACGATCCACGAGCACCGTGATTGCAGCTGGCGGTTGACTCTGTTCAGGCGCGTCATCGGCCGACGCGTCCTTCAGCGATTCAACGCGCGCGTAATGGCGATGGACAATCATCGAGAGCACCACAATGACGGGGATGGTCACCGTCACCATCCACGCTCCCTCAAAGAACTTTGTTCCCAGAATGATCACCAACACCACCGCAGTCGCCACTGCGCCGAGCGAGTTGATGACAATTTTCCATGCAAGCGAGGTCAGCGGAGCACCGTCATGGCGCTTGCGGAGCCAGAATCGCACCATTCCCACCTGCGACAGAGTAAACGCGAGAAACACGCCGAGCAGATACAGGTGGATGAGATTGTCGACGCTGGCATTGAATCCAATCAGCAACACCCCTGATACCACCGCAAGTGCGGTGACCCCGTTGGAATAGACGAGTCGATCACCGACGAACTGAAACAATTTTGGTGCGTGATTGCTTTGCGCCATCATGCCAATGAGGCGCGGAAACCCTTGAAAGGCCGTGTTTGCGGCAAGGACCAGCACTCCGAAGGTAAAGATCTGCACGAGGTAGTAGCCGATGCGGCCGACCGCGGGCCCATGCCATACCGCTGCAGCGACCTGGGAGAGCACGGATTCTGTGCCCGATGGCATCGCGTGGGTCACATAGGCCAAATAGGTCACACCCATGAATAAGAAAATGGCGATGGCGCCAAGGGCACCAAGTGTTGTTGCGGCATTTTTTGGCTGTGGCTGCTGGAAGGCTTGGACCCCATTGGCGATTGCCTCCACACCGGTAAGTGCACTACATCCCGATGCGAATGCCCGCAAGAGCACGAGGATTCCGATCGTGGTCGCAGTTCCCGTTGAGATTGGCGAATGAGTGATCGCATGTGGCAGCGTGCCGGTGACGTCACGGATGATTCCCAGAAGAATCGTCCCTCCGAGCAGCACGATGAACCCATAGGTCGGAAGTGCAAAGGCGCGTCCTGATTCACGCAAGCCGCGCAGGTTCACCAGCGCGAGAAACACCACGGCAAGCAGTGAGAGCGGCAACAACCACGATGACAGCCACGACACCGCTGAGGTAATCGCAAAGATCCCGGCCGCAACCGACACCGCCACAGTCAGCACATAATCCACAAGGAGCGATGCTGCGGCGATCAGCCCAGGGACCTCGCCAAGTTGGTCACCCGCGACGACGTACGCACCACCCCCTTGCGGGTAGGCATGCACGGTTTGGCGATAGGAGGCGACGACAATTGCAAGCAGCAATGCCACGGCAATGCTGACGGGGACGACATATTTGGCAGATGTTGCAGATGCGACGACAAGCACCACGAGCGCAGCCTCGGTCGCATAGGCGACCGAGGACAAGGCGTCAGAGGCAAAGACGGGAAGCGCAAGACGCTTCGGAAGAAGTTCCTCCTCAAGCGCACCGGTGGGAAGCGGAACCCCAATGAGCGATTGACGCCATTTTCCCCGGACTGGGATGTCGTAAATAACACGCATGCGCCGCCGCCGCCGCCGCTCGCGCGCATCCGCGCCGGGAGACATCGAGCCCTGTGGAGTGTTATCTGGTTCGCGAGAGCTCATATCCATCTCAAGGCAAGAAGGGCCGAAACAACGGTGGAGACCAGATCATTGGTGATCGCAGGCACAACCGCTCGTCTGCTGCACGTGACCCACGAGTGCGCCTGCTGCGCACACGCAAAGAGGCGATCGTTGCGGTTGGAGGCATCCGTGGGTGCGGACCCGTGCGTTACGCGCGGGTGTTCCCCCACGTGTCGTCGTGTACCAGGGTGCGCCACGGTCGACGAATTTCTGCGAGTCGAGGAGGAAGTCCCACCGGGAATTCGGTCGGGTAGCCCAGCGGTGTAATGACCGGAATGCGGATTTCTTGCGGGAGTCCGACCAGTTCGCGGAGTGCGTCCTCGTTGTACCAATGAAACACTGTGGGAACAGTACCGAGGCCTTTCGCGCGCGCTGCGACAAACAGATTTTCCATTGCGAAGGCCACAGACATCTCATCGGCCAGCGCCTCTTTATCCCGATCCTCGGGCGGAAAGACGTCACGCGGGACGACGAGTCCCAAAATCCAGAGCGGCACGTGCCGATAGCTCCCGAGAACCTCATTGGCGTAGTCCTGACCCCACTGTGCGTGCTGCTGTGGACTGTGGTCGGGCTGCGCCGGCCGTACAGACGCAAAGTAATGGCCTCCACCCTCGATCACGATCTGCGCAAGTGCTGCGCGGTGCGCGGGCTCACGTACCACCAGAAGCGACCATGCTTGGGCCATTCCACCCGTTGGTGCCATCAGAGCGAGGCGCAGCAGTTCATTGAGATCACGGTCGTCAACTGGTTGATCGGTATAGCTACGTACGCTGCGTCGCGCGCGGATCGCTTCAAGAGCTTCCACGTCTACTCCTTAATCGAGGGGGCCCCGTCGTTGTCGTTTTCGTGCCTGGGCGCGATGGTGTCGTCAGCCCAGACCCAACAATCTTACGCGCTTACCGGTGCTGCGGCACTGCTATCGGCGGGAACGGGAACCGTCCCATTCTCGATCTGCGCGGCCTCTAGGCGTGCAATCGCCTGTTCGCGAGTAATTGGCTCCTGCCCGCGCTCTTTTTTCCAGATCACAAAGCCACAACCCGGGTTCTTTCGGCTCTTCCAGCTTGAGCATCCGTAGGCGCGGGAATTCTCAATAATCTGTCCGCCGCACCCAGGAGTCGCGCAGATGCCAATCGGCTCTTTTGCCGGTGCAGGCGCCGCATTGGTCTCACCCTTGGCCACCATTTCGCGCGCCGTGTCGACATCGACCTCTGCCTGCCCGCGCGCTTTCTTCCAGATCACAAAGCCGCAACCCGTCTCCGTTCGGCTCTTCCAGCTGGTGCATCCGAAGCTTTTACTGCGCTCAATAATGTCGCCGCCGCAACCCTCGGTTGGGCAGGGTCCAATGATCTCGCGTTCGACAGTGAGATCCTTGCTCGAGAGCCCGGCGTTGATGTACTCAAGCGCCTCATCGAGGGTGATGGTTTTTCCGTTTTGCGTCTTCCAAAGCGTATAGCCGCACCCGGTGTCGTCCTTGCTCTTGTAGCTGTTGCACCCGTAGCTCTTGGGGTATTCAACGATCTGCCCGTCACAGCCATCGGTCGGGCAGGGGGCGAGGACGCGGCGCTCAACGCGAAGGTCGTCGCGTTCTTTGTCAGCAAACCACGCGACGATGTCCTTCGTGAATTGCTCGACATCGTTGTGGAAACTGGCGTGAGCATCTTCGCCGCGTTCGATTTTATTGAGACGCTGTTCCCACTGGCCGGTAAGTTCCGGCTTGGTGAGTGCGTGATCTCCGAGCATGGTGATCAGCCCGACGCCCTTTTCAGTTGCACGCAGCTGACGGCCTTCGCGATCGATGTAGGCGGCATCGAGAAGGCGCTCGATCGTTGCGGCCCGTGTGGCCGGAGTGCCAAGACCAGCATCCTTCATCGCCTCGGCGGCGTCGTCATCGTCCACAAGCTTTCCGGCGGTCTCCATTGCGCGAAGGAGGGTGCCTTCGCTGTAGCGCGCAGGTGGCTTGGTTGCCTTCGCGAGGACCGGCGCCTCCTGGCAGGTCACCGCTTGTGCGACTGTCAGTGGCGGAAGTGATTGATCGTGCTCGGTCTCGGTGCCTTCGGCTGCCTCTGTGGGCTCCGCATCGGTGCGCGGAGTCAGCGCCACGTCCTCGCCATAGACCGCCCGCCATCCTGCCTCGATCATGACTTTGCCGCGGCTGCGGAAACGGTGGGTGGCGCACTCGGTTTCCACCACAGTGTTCTCAAACTTTGCTGCCGGATGAAACACCGCCAGAAAGCGTCGGGCGACCATGTCGTAGAGGTGACGCTCATCGCGAGAAAGCCCGCTCAGGTCGTGATCCCCTTCGGTCGGGATGATTGCGTGGTGATCGGTGACCTTTGTGTCGTCGACGACGCGACGCAACGGAAGCTTGTCGAGTCCAAGGACATAGCGCGCACCTTGGGCATATTCGGGGGCAGCTGCCCCAACCCCTGATGCGATGGACTTGAGTTGCCCCACCATGTCCCCAGATAGGTACCGAGAATTTGTTCGTGGGTAGGTCAGCAGCTTGTGCTGGTCATAGAGCGCTTGGGCGGTCGAGAGGGTGCGCTGTGCAGAGAATCCAAATCGACTGTTGGCTTCGCGCTGGAGTGTGGTGAGGTCATACAGGAGTGGTGGCTGTGAGACCTGTGGCTTGGTGTCTACCGAGGCAATCACTGCAGGCTGGCCGGTGGTTGCGTCAGCGATGGCGATGGCGGCCGCTTCGGTCGTCAGGCGGGTCGTCGAGCCTTCATGCCATTTCCCCACGTAGGTGATGCCTTCTGCGGTCACAAACGTACCGTCGACCTCCCAGAAGTCTTCTGAGACGAACGCAGAGATGGCAAGGTCGCGATTGACGATAAGCGCAAGGGTGGGTGTTTGGACGCGACCGAGCGAGAGCACTCGACGTGCAGAGCCCGCCTTGGTCGTAGCGGCGCGGGTGGCATTCATTCCCACGAGCCAGTCCGCCTCACTGCGTGCACGAGCGGCCTCTTCGAGTGGGCGCATCTGTTCGTCGTCGCGCAAGGCGTGAAAGGCCTCAGTGATCGCCTTTTGCGTCATCGAGCTGAACCAAGCCCGTTTGACAGGCTTTGCGCGAGCCGCCTTTGACGCGGTTTGCAAGATGAGCTTAAAAATCAGCTCGCCCTCGCGTCCGGCGTCGCATGCGTTGACGATGACATCAGTTGTTGCGGCACCCATAAGTTTGTGCAGCGCGTTGAGTTGTGTCTTTGCCCGTGCGTCGCGCGCCTTATATTGGAAGTTCTCAGGGAGGATGGGGAGATCCTCATAGCGCCACTTTTTGAACTTCGCGTCGTACTCATCCGGGTCGACCTGCTCAAGCAGGTGACCGACTGCAAAGGCCACAACCCCGTCGGGGCCTTCAAAGAAGTCACCGAGCTTTTTGACCGAACGACCATAGAGCGCCGTCGCGACATCGCGGGCAACCGATGGCTTTTCACAAATGATGAGCATACGACCCATGGGCGGCGAGGTTAGCACTGCCTCTGGGTGACGCGCCAGATCATTGGCGTAAATTCTCTGCATTCATCGATGGCGGGCAGTAACGAGGGCATGTCAACCAAAAAACAAGCGGGAGTCCGAGATCCGCTCGGGCGGAACGGTTTTGAGTTGTGCCACTGCCTCGTCGATGGGGATATCGATGATGCTCGTTCCCTGAAGCGCCGCCATTCTGCCGTATGCGCCCCGAGCCACCATGTGCGCGGCATGCGCGCCCATGTTGCTGGCAAGGGAGCGATCAAACGCGGTCGGGATGCCGCCGCGCTGCAGGTGACCGAGGACGACCGCACGCGCATCTTTACCAGTAGTGTCGGTAATGGTGCGGGCGAGTTGCTCTGCGACACCCACCGCAGCGAGCGCGTGGTGTCCGAACTCATCTGCCGTTGCCCCTGTCTCGTGTGTTCCAATACTCACACCCTCGCTCACCACGATGATTGCCGAGTGCTGATCGCGTGCGGAAAGGGTCGCCAGATGAGCGATGATCGCCTCGATTGAGGTTGTGCGTTCGGGAATCAGCACGATATCGGCGCCGCCTGCAAGACCCGATTCGTAAGCGATCCATCCAGCGTGACGACCCATCACCTCAAGCACCATGATGCGGTCATGAGAGTCCGCCGTGGTTTTGAGCCGATCGATCGCGTCAACGGCGATTTGCACAGCGGTCCAAAAACCAAAGGTGTAGTCGGTTCCCGAAAGATCGTTATCGATGGTCTTGGGAACCCCAACCGTGGGGATCTGGAGATCATGAAAGAGTCGGTTTGCGACCCCGAGGGTGTCCTCTCCGCCAATCGCAATCAGCGCATCGAGCTCGAGCGCACGAAATTGTGACGCGGCGATCTGCGCGCCCCCATCATGGGCGTACGGGTTCGTGCGGGAACTGCCCAGAATTGTGCCGCCTTTGTCGACAATGCCCCGCACATCAGATGGGGTGAGTGTCTGGGTCTCTGCGCTCAGGAGTCCGCGCCATCCATGACGAATCCCGACATATTCGTGCCGATATGCATCGTGGCCACTCAGCACGATTCCACGGATCACGGCATTCAAGCCAGGACAGTCACCACCACCAGTGAGTACTCCGACGCGCATACCCATCAATGGTAGCGTCCGGTTGCACACAGGCTGCGGTCAAGGGGTATGCGATGTCTGAGAGTGAGTCCGGGGCCCACGTTGAGGTGGTGGAGGGCGCGGGCGGCCTCGTGCTGGCGATGGTCTCGAATGAGTTGTGTGTCGCCGTCGTGCAACCAACCCGACACGGTCCCGAGAGCTGGTGTCTGCCGAAGGGGCATCTCATCGGCGATGAACCTCCGCTGCAGGCTGCGCTGCGAGAGGTGCGGGAAGAGACGGGTCTGATTTGTGAGGCCGCTGATGGCCTCGGGTTTCTTGAATACACCGTCATGCGACATGGCGCGCAGCGTGCCAAGCGCACGCAGTTTTGGTTGATGATCCCGATCGCGGGTGAGATTGATCGTCTCAGCGAGACAGATCGGGCGGAAATCGTACGGGCGCGCTGGCATCCGGTCTCCGACGCAGAGGGCGCACTCACTCACCCTGCAGAACGAGAATTTCTTTCCTCAAGTCTGATTCGCCTCCGTGAATCTCCGGCCTAACGGGCAGGTCGCGGTGAATCCTCGATGCGCACAAGGCTGAGCGCGAGCACGGGGCATTGTGCAACTGCGCGCTCGGCGTGGCGGCGCAGTTCCCTCGGGATGGGAGTCGGATCCACAATCGGATACCCCCACTCGTCAAGCGTGATGCGCTCCGGGAAGAGCTCTGCGCAGAGTCCATGCGCATCGCAGCGGATCCAGTTCACACGAAGCTGATCGCTCATGCGCGCGTCCTTTTGGGTGATGATGAAAGGGGAACCGGGAGAATCTTGGTTGCGGACGCAGCGCAGCGCTTCTCCCGAGTATGCGCGCGGATCTCGTCCGCGAAGACGTCCAGCGCACTCGCGATCAGCTTTGCCGCGCCATCGGGATGGCGGCAGGCACCGCGGCCTGCGACGAGGGTGAGCCAGCGCTCGATATCTGCCTGTGCGCCGGCGTTGCCGTTGGCCAGATCTGCCAATCCATCGGCGATGGCCCGGAGGCCATGCACACATGGCCCGCACTGCCCAGCGGATTCGTGTGAGAGGTAATCCGCGACGCGGGCAGTCTCATGCAGTCCGCAGGCGTGTGCCGGCAGCGCGATGATCGCGCGCGCGCCGAGTCCGCCACCCCGTGCGCGCAAGTCGGAGTTTGAAAGGGTGAGCGCGTGGGCATCACGCGCATCAATCCAGGAACCGAAATATCCTCCAATCAGATACGCCCGCGCGGGCTCAGTCAGGCCGCCTGCGGTTGCGATGAGATCGTTGAGCGGGGTGCCAAGCGCGATCTCATACACGCCCGGTTGTGTGACTGCACCGGTGAGTGTGACGAGTGCAGAGCCAGGTTCATCTGTGGTCCCGACCGCGCCAAACCATTCAGCACCGTGGCGTGCGATCAGTGCGAGATGCGCCGCGGTTTCTGCATTTTGGACCAGCGTCGGTGCGCCGTTGATACCTTTCTGAAAGGGGCGCGGCGGGGCGATTGTGGGTTTTGCAGGTCCGCCGTTGAGCGCGCTGATAACCGCACGCTCTTCGCCGACCACAAATCCATCGGGAACGGTTGCGACGGTGATCGTGACCCCCGGGTGCATGCGCTGGGATGTGCGTTCTGCAAGTGCTGCGGTGAGGGCCGTGTATTCCGCGGTTGAGCTCGCTTCAATCGCGATCGTGATCTCCCGAGCACCGATTGCGCCTGCGCAGACCAGCGCTCCGTCGAGCACGAGGTGCGGTGTGCTGCGCAACAGCACATGATCCTTCTGACTCGGAGGCTCGCCCTCGGTCGCATTGATCAACACATGTGGGGCGCGGCGTTCAGCGATGACCGCATCAATCTTTCGACTCACGGGAAAATTTGCGCCCCCCCGTCCGCCGAGGCCGCTGTTGGCAATCGTTGTGCAGAGCGTCTGATCTGGGCTCCCTGCATCGATGTCGATGTTGAGGGGGCCATGGATTGCAATATGGGCGTCCAACGACAATGTGTTCGTCCCAGCACCAAGTCCACGAAGGAGCCGAGGAAGGGTGGTGGGTTTTGGTGAGGGAGGTGCATTCACAGGACTCACCATCGTTAGTTGACCTGGATTTGGCCGGAAAATGTTCCGGCACTGAAATTGATTTGCAGTGTTGCCGCGATCAGGAGATGTTGGGGTGCGGCGCCAACATTCGAGACGCTGATGTTGATGGAATTGTTCTGCAGACCGATGACGGTCCCCGAGTAGAGCGCGGGCTGCGAGGCGGGGCCATATTGCGCAGTGCTACTCGAGAGATTCGTCACGCCGCCACTGCCATTCGACGGACCGGTGATGGTGAAGTTGAGCACGGCGGTTGATGAGCCCTGAGCGGTGCCTTGGAGGGTGATGGTGGTGTTGCCAGCGGCATCGGCGGGCGTGGCGTTAATGGTTCCGGTGATGGGAGCCGTGTAGGGCGGCGTTGGCAATCCGTTGCTCGCGGTCGATTGTGTCGACGAGGCGCCACTTGAATGCGTTGGCGTGCCGGCGCGAGATGCCCAGCCCTTTGCCAGCGGGCCATTGGTTGCCCAAATCAGGGCAATAATCGGTAGGACAACGACTGCAGCAGTGCCCGCAAACCGAATTGATTGGACCACCTGACGGCCTTGCCACAACCGCACAAGCGTCGCAATCCCAACGAGTGCAACACAGCCGATGACCACTGCCAGCATCCATGACCGTGAGGCATCAGAGCCGGTGCCGAGTGAGTGCACGATGGCAATCGGAAA